>Ga0307989_1000307_pt1 | contig 33560 bp, 25 predicted proteins | sample EllFjometagen185_FD_203164 | JGI IMG/M metagenome (GOLD analysis project Ga0307989, IMG submission 203164) | Marine microbial communities from Ellis Fjord, Antarctic Ocean - #185 | ecosystem: Environmental > Aquatic > Marine > Unclassified | place: Southern Ocean | collected 2014-10-08 | reverse complement strand
AAAAATTTCTAAAGTGACACAAAATTTAAATTAATTTTTACAAAAAAGATCAAGGAGACTAGAGATTTTTTAAGGGAGTATCCTTACCAAAAATAATTCTTGCAAAGAATTTTTAGGAGACTCGAGGTTTTTTAGTGTTCAGCGTATAGCTGAGTACGAGACGCTAAAAAATCGAAAAAGCGACAACAAAATTCAAAGCAAGAATTAGTTTTCACGGATTTTTTCTATCAAACCCGAACTAACCAGCTCCGGCTTCTTGATATTTATAATTGTTAAATCAGTTATAGCCAACTCTTTTTTCTCTAATTTTAAATAAGTCATTGCACGTAAATAATATGATTGATATAAAATCTCAGGATTTTTTTCAGTGATTTTTAATATATTAATTACACGAGTAATATCTTTTATAATTGCTTCATAATTTAATTCATTATTTCCACCTTTTTTAAAGCGTAAATTTCCTAAACCATAATAAACTTTATAACCACTCTCTCCTTTTTCAATTAGATTTTGAAAGCATTTTTCTGCTTCTTTAAAAACATTGTTTTTGTAGGACATAATAGAACAGATATCTATTTTTAAATCTTCATTGTCAGGATATTTTTCTGATAATTTTTGCATCAAACTCAAAGCGTTAGCGTAAAGTTCTTTTTTTACTTTTATACTAATAATATCATAAGCGGTTTTTAGACTTTGATTTTTCTTTCTTTTCTTTTGTTCTTTAGTGACAGTACCACTTTCTAATTCTGTAAAATCATTTAATACAATTATAGGATTGTAACTACTTCTTTTTCCAATAATAGAATAGTAGATCCTTACTTTAGTTGGTTTATTTTTTATTTCGTCAAGCTTCTCTACTAAAAGATTTGGCGCTAGTATCCAAAAACTTTTTGCTCCATATGTAAATCTAACTTTTTTATAATAAACATCTAATTCGTTTTGCTCTGCTAATAAATTAGTTATATCATTGTAATTATTTCTTTTCGGATTAAGGATTTGATTTTTCTGAATAATAAAGTTTTTATCCAAATTACCTAATTTTTTTGTTGTTCCAGTATAAGTAACTTTAGAGTAATATTTTAAAGGTTGCTTGTAGTAAACATGTGAGTGAAAAGAACCTAAATCTATTTTTGCGTTTGAATATGAACTATCTACAATTTCTCTATTTTTGTTTTGATAAAAAACTTCAGATTCTTCTCTATTATTATTTGTTGTAAAAAATTCATCAATTTCAACATAAGTATAATCTTTATATCCATCATTAGCAAAAGATGAAGAATAAGATAAAACCAAAAAAACAAAAGTATATCTTAGAAATTTAATCATTTTAAAACCTTTTTTATTGCATTTGTTAAAGCAGTTAAAGCTTTGTCTAATTTTTTTTCATCTGCACATTCAACCATAACTCGAATCAAAGGTTGAGTTCCAGATTTTCTTATTAAAATCCTACCATCATTCTTCAACTCTTTTGTATATTTTTCAATTTCTTTTTTTACACTTGAATTCCCTAAAGCAGAATCGTTCGTAGGTTTTGAGTTATCATACTCTATATTAAAAAGCTTTTGAGGAACTGTTTTATATAAATTTGCTAAATCACTCATTTTTATTTTAGAGTTACTTTTTTGCATTTTACAAAATACACCTAAAACTTGTAATGCAGCAATGATTCCATCTCCAGTTGAACCATAGTCATACATCATAATATGGCCATTTGGTTCTCCGCCTATATTTGAAGTTCCCTTTTTTAAATGTTCAAAAACATATTTTTCACCAATATCTGTTCTTATGGTTTTAATACCTGATTTATTTAAATATTGTTCAAGACCAAGATTTGCCATTTTTGTAAGAATAACAGTATTGTTTTCAAGCTTTTTATTCTCAAGCATTTCTTTAGCAATAATTGCAATAATTTTATCACCATCAATTACTTTGCCTTTTTCATCAATTATCATAACCCTGTCGGCATCTCCATCTAAAGCAATACCCAAATCAGCTTTTTCTTTTTTGACTGTTTTTATTAATAATTCCAAATCAGTTGATCCACATTTTTCATTTATGTTAAAACCATCTGGTTCATTGGCAATATTGATTAATTTAGCTTTTAGTTTTTTCAAAATACTAGGTGCAATTTTATATGCAGCGCCATTCGCAGAATCTAAAACTATTTTTAGAGAACTTAAATTTAATTTATCGGGGGAGCAGTCTTTAATTACAAAATCAATATATTTATTTTGATGAATATCAGCAATATCAAGATTTGTACCTATGTTTTCACTATCGACTAAAAAACTATCAAGTTTTTCACAATCTATTGCTTTTTCTATTTCTATTGCAACATTATCAGTAATACCAAAACCCTCACAATCCAAAATCTTTATACCATTATCATAATAAGGATTATGTGAAGCAGAAATAACAATTCCAAAATCAAAACCACCACTTCTTACTATTGTAGAAACGCAAGGAGCTGTTGCAACATCAATATTAACAGTATTAACACCAACTGAATTAATTCCAGCTGTAATTGCGTTTGTAATTATATTTCCTGATATTCTTGTGTCTTGTCCTATTAACGCTACTGGATCCTCATCTTCTTGTTTAAGAAGTATTCCAACAGCCATACCAACTTTTAAAGCCATTTTCGCAGTCATAGGAAAAGTATTAAACCTTCCTCTTATACCGCCTGTTCCGAAATATTTTTTTTTCATAATTTTTTTAATTTATTAAAAAAATGTTTTTTTAGCTAGACTAAAAAAACGAAGCCGCCTCAGGGCGGCGTGTCATCACGAGAAATGCGAATAGCATTTCGTGGTGATCCACATCCTTTAAATCTTCGCCAGAAGATTTGTGTTATTAAAAAAATGTTTTTTTAGCTAGACTAAAAAAACGAAGCCGCCTCAGGGCGGCGTGTCATCACGAGAAATGCGAATAGCATTTCGTGGTGATCCACATCCTTTAAATCTTCGCCAGAAGATTTGTGTTATTAAAAAAATGTTATTTGAAATTTTTAATTTCAAATAACGAAGCATCCCCTATATCCCCGTAAAGATTTAAACGTACCTTGCAGTCATTATTAGTTATTCTCGATTAGTGCTTCTTAAATCGCAAAGCGATTTTTAGAAAACACTATCGGGGACCTCTTGCCTCTGACGGATGAATATATCATTCTTCCAACCGCATTCTCTTTATCTTAATTAAACCCAACTTTTTAGTCAAAAACAAATAACTTATTAATCCAGCTAAACCAACTGTAATCAGTAGTAAAATCTTATACAAAAATAAACTATTAAGAACAACAAAATTATTAAATAAACGATCTACAAACAAAACCACAATAAACATTAATACAGAACAATATATTATTTTTAAAATCTTAATTTCAAAATATTCTTCAAAGCTAAACATTTTTCGTTTTGTTAAAATTACAGACATAATAACAACATTTAAAAGAGATGAAATAACTGTTGCTATAGCAATACCTCGATAGCTAAATATTCGAATTAAAATTAAATTTAAAACTACATTAGTTGTTAAGCAAACCAAAGAAATCATCATTGGTGTTTTGGTGTCCTTTCTAGCAAAAAAACTTGGTTGCAATATTTTTATCAACATAAATAAAGGTAAGGCAAAAGCATAAATTTTTAATATATCACTCACAGCAGTTACATCAGCATTAGTAAACATTCCTCTTTGAAATAACACAGAAACAATTAATTCAGAAAAATAAAAAATTCCAAATACCATTGGAGTAGATAAAAACAAAACTGCAAATAAAGCATTTTCAGTAGTTTTATTAGCTTTTTGAAATTGCTCTTTTTCTATTAGTTTTGAAAGAGTAGGCAGAATTGCAACGCCAATAGCAGTAGCAATTATAGCTAAAGGAAATTGAATTAATCTATCTCCATAATATAAATAAGATACTGCTCCAGGTATAATAGTTGCTATAATTGTATCAACCATTGAATTAAGTTGAATTATTCCAGAACCCAAACATCCATGAAAAAATTTATTAAAAAACAATTTTATATTTACTCCAAATCTAATTGGGTAAACTGGATATAAAAATATTTTTTGTTTAATTGTAAAATAAAGAATCCATAAAAATTGTAATATTCCACCAACAAAAACAGCATAGGACAAAACATAAGCAGTGTTACTATGAACGCTCCTTAAAAACAATAAAGCAAAAATAAAAGTTAAATTTAAAATAATTGGATAAGCTGAGACAGCGGCAAATTTATTTAGCGAATTTAAAACCCCTCCCATCATTGAAACCAAGGAGATGAAAAATAAATAAGGAAAAGTAATTTTTGCCAAGTTAATAGCTAGCTCAAGCTTTTCAGGATCACTGTTAAAACCAGGTAAAATGACCTTAATTAAATAAGGCATAAAAATCTCTGCAAGCAAAACTATAATAAGTAAAGAATAAAAAAGAATTGAAAAGATATTTCTAGCAAACATTTTCATTTCTATATTTTCTTTTTTGGCTATCCCGCTAGAAAAAATTGGAATAAAAGCAGAATTGAATGCGCCTTCAGCAAAAATCTTTCTAAAAAAGTTTGGAATTTTAAATGCACCAAAAAATGCGTCAGATGCCATTCCTGTTCCTAGAAATTTAGCAATAAGTATATCTCGAACAAAACCAAAGATTCTGGAAATTAGTGTAAAAAAACCAACTGTAAAACTGGATTTGAAAATAGTTTGCATGTTTTAATTAAGAAATCGATAATACTTGATTTACGAATGCTAATAATTTATATTCTAATATCAAGTCGTAATATAAACAAGTATAATTATTAATGCATCACGCTTTTCTTGCCCTATTTCTGTCTTTAAGTAAAGAATATGTAGATCAAATAGACATTGCTAATCTACATAAAACTGATGTGAAAATTGAAAAAATTATTACACAAAAAATAACTGATTCTGATATTACTCCGGAAATTTCCATAGAACTTGCGCCAGAAGTTCTTCCCGATATAACTCAAACAGAGTTTATGTCTGATGATGTTCCAGAAATTGCAAATATAGAAGTAGATATTGAAATAGACACAAAAGAAACCGAAGTAGAAGAAAAAAAAGAAAAAGATTTAGAAGAAATTCAAAAAGAAAAAGAAGGTGAATTAAAGGATCCACCTAAAATAGAGGCAATAGAGGATAAAAAAATTGTTGATAAAATACTTGATTTAGGAAAAGAAATCAAAAAAGATGTGAAAGAATTAATAACATTTGATAAAAAAGATGAACAAACCAAGGAAATAAAACTCAAGTCAGAAAAAGAAATCATAAAAGAAAAAAAGCCAGCAGTTCCTACTAGAAAAGAAAAAGATAGTACTCTTGAAATAATGGAGGAACAAGTTGTTAGCAGTCAATTAGCAAGTACAGAAAAAACAGAAGATATTATAAGTAAAATTAAAGCAAAGGATTTGACAAGTAATAAAGAAGTTTCAACTCAAATTGAAAAAATACAAATTGTAAATGACGCTAACACAATAGATAAAATTGTTAAAAAAATTGATACATCTTTAGAAACAGAAATAATCATAGAAAAATCTCCACAAAAAAGCGAACAAGAAAAAGAGATGGAACAATTAGATAATAGTGCAGATGCAGTAGCAGAAGCCAAAGATTATATTGAAGATGAAAATTATGAATATTATTTAACAGAAGATGAAAAGCTAGATTTACAACTAGACATAGAAGAAGATGAAGAAATTAATAGAAAAATAGTTCCTTATAAAAAAGTCAAACATGATTTTAAAAATACAAATATTCCACAAGAACTTTTAGCGCAAAAGAGAGAATTAGATAACAGACATATACCGCAAGTTATAACTTACGGACAATTCAAGCATATTGCACAAAAAGCCATAGAGGATGATGATTTGGCAGTCTTTAGATCAGTGGTTCAAGAATTAGGAGATTATGATTTAGTTTTGAATAATACCAGCACTGGGTTATGTTATGCAACCGCTTTAGCAAGACACGATATAATGTCTTTTCTAATATATAACGGAGCAAATGTTAATTTAAAAAATAAAAATCTAAAATCACCACTGCATATTGCTGTTAATAGCGGGAGTCTTAAATCAGTTAAAATTTTACTAGAAAGATCAGCAAATATCAATACTGCAGATATTTTACACAGAACGCCCCTAATGTTAGCAATAGAAGAAGATTATACAGAAATTGCTATTTTGTTAATCAGAAATAATGCTGATATAGATTTAATAAATAGAAGAGGGGAAAGAGCAATGGATCTTGCTAAAAAATTAGATAGAAAAATTATAATACGAGCATTGTCAAATATTAAGGAATAAATGAGAAAAAAAGATTCTTTAAATAATATCACACAAAAAATTGACAAAATTGCTCTTCATAAAATTTTAGGTCTCCCTATTTTCTTTTGTGTAATCTTTCTTTTATTTGAAGCGACTTTTTATTTAGGAAACATTCCTATTGAATGGATGGAAAATGAGTTTTATAAATTTAATTCATTGGTTTCAGTTTTAATCTCGAATCAAACATTGCGATCATTAATTGTAGATGGTGTTCTAACAGGTATGGAATCTGTCTTAGTATTTGTTCCAACAATTATCATTTTATTCACAGGTATAAGTATCCTTGAAAAATCAGGATATATTCATAGAGTTTCACATTTGCTAGATGGTTTTTTTAAAAAATTTGGCTTGCAAGGCAAATCAATTATTCCTCTTGTTGTGGGTTTTGGATGTACTGCGCCTGCATATTTAGCAGCAAATAAAATGATAAAAAATCCAAAAGAAAAAATAATCACTATGATGGTTTTAAGTATTATTCCATGTAATGCGAAAATTCCTGTTTTAGTTTTATTTACAGGTATGATATTCGGACCAGAACAAGCAGGAGTAATTTTATTTTTAATTTATTTATTTACCTTTTTATTTGTTTTAATTTCAGCTAAGTTTTTAGAAAAAGTTATTTTTAGAAAGTATGAACAAGGAAGTAGTCAAGTAGAATTACCTAATTACAAATTTCCGTCAATTAAACTTTTGTATTTAAACGTTTATCAAAGAACAGCAATATATATCAAAAAGATAGCTGTTTTCATTGCCTTAGCTTCTGTATTGATTTGGGTTCTAAGTAACTATCCAAAAGATCAAGCTGTTATGAGAATTTATGACTATAGAATAGCCGATTCTATATATCAAGCAGCAACAGAAAAAGTACATATAGAATATCATGAATTAAAAGATGAACTAAACAGAGAAGTAATAACTAATAGTTTTCTTGGAAAATTTGGTAGAGCTATTAATCCAATATTTAAACCAATGGATTTTGATTGGAAATTAACAGTTGGTTTAGTTTCTGGTTTAGCCGGTAAAGAAATAGTTGTTTCAACTTTAGGTATTTTATATTCATTAGAAGAACAGCAACATAGTTTAAAACATTTTAAAACAATATATGAAAAAGATAAAGAGTGTAAAAAATTTAGTTTAATAGATACCATGAAGCACAATGTGCCAATTCCAGTTGGTGTAGCGTATATTGTGTTTTTCTTATTTTATACACCGTGTTTAGCAGCTATAAGTACTTTTGCAAAACAAACTAAAGAAAAAAAATACACAATATATTTAATTTTATTTACAACCATAAGCGCTTGGATCCTTTCATTTTTTGCTTATCATATTACTAAGTTGTTTATATGATTAAATTTTTCTTTTATTTTCTAGTCGCAATATTAATAACAAAAAACGCTTACGCTCATCCACATGTTTGGGCTGATACAAGAACAAAGCTTATTATAGAAAACGATAATTTAATTGGAGTAAATCATCATTGGGAATTTGATGATTTTTTTAGTCTTGAAATTATTGAAATGATTGATTTAAACAAGGATAAGCAAATTAATGAAAAAGAAGCAAAAGAAGCATACAACACAGCTTTTATTTCTTTGGAAGATTATAGTTATTTCACTCATATTTTTTCAAATAAACAAAAACAAAAATTAAAAACAGTTGTCGATTTTAAACCATCAATTCAAGATTCAAATAAATTAATTTACGATTTTACTGCTTATTTGGAAAATCCAATAAACATAAAAACAAATAAAGTTAAATTCAGTATTTATGATGATAGTCGTTATATTGATATAAAATTAGGAGATAGAATTGCAATTAGTTTCTCGGAAGACGTTAATATAGATTTTAATATTATTGAAGATTCAAGTAATTCAATATGGCAGGGAATGCTTAATCCAAGAACCATTATATTTAAATGAAAAAAACACTAGTTACAATTTTATTTTTATTTATTATTTCTCATGCTTTTGCAAATCCTTTACTGCAAAGAAAAACAAATAATACACAAGACAAAATTCAACAAAAACAAACAATAACAACACCATCTTTAGTTTCCAAGTTTGGACATAAAATTTTATTAATACAAAAAAACATTAATTCAAAAATTTCTCAAAGTATTTTGAAAATAAAAAAAAATAAAGAATTTAAAGTTTTATTTTGGGTTTTATTGATATCTTTTTTTTACGGAGCTATTCATGCTTTAGGACCTGGACATGGAAAAGTAATAATAAGCTCATATTTTTTGTCACGTAATGCAAAATTTATAGAAGGAATTTGGATGGGTTTACAAACGGCACTTACTCATGGTTTATCTTCAATTATCTATGTATTAGTATTGGATTTTGTAATTCGAGCTATGGTAGGTTCAAACGAAACTTATTATATAAAGTTAATTAGTTATTCAATGATAATGGCGATAGGTTTTTATATGTTTATTCGTACTGTTTTATTATCAATTGGAAAAATACATTCTCATTCTCATGAACATCAAGAAATACATAATAAAGAAAGAATTATTTTATCATTTTTTACTGGAATAGTTCCATGTTCTGGCTCTATGTTGATTTTGTTTTATACAATGTCTTACCAAATTTTATGGCTAGGTATTTTAATTGTTTTAACTATTTCTTTAGGTATAGCAGCAACATTAATTGGATTTAGTTTTTTAAGTATTTTAATGAGAAAGCATACTATCGAAAAAGGCTTCGGTTTAAAAAATAAAGAAAAATTTATTCAAAAAATTGAAATAATTTTTAAATACATAGGATCTGTATTAATTATTTTGATTGGATCTTGTCTTTTTTTTAATTTAGTGTAATAAGACTCCTCTCATAATAAGACTCTAAGCTGTTTCAAATCAAAACAATTTTTCATAAATTTTTTAATTTTTTTCTTGAAATTATTTGCAAAACAATACAACTTATTAACTTACATTATGCAAAAAATCTGTAAATATTTTTTATAGATTTTGAACTTAGGCTTGTTTTGTTTTTTAATACAATATTCTTATATTAAATTAGAAAAAGTATTCAAAGATTTATTTTTTGTGTAAGGTAAGTTAACGGTTTTTTATTAATAATTAACGAGGTATTATAAAATGTATTCATTAGGACGACGATTACCTGGTGCAGTAACAAGAGGATTAATAGGACAATTAACTGGTGTAGTAGCAAGAACTCTTGTCACACAAGAAGGTGCAAATACAGTCATCAGAGGTTTGTTGGGGTCTGGAAGTCTAGAGAAAGCAGAAAAAATGGCAAAAGAAGTAAATGAATGCTTATGCGGGAGGCAGTTTTCGAAATTATTATCACCAACAATTCAAAACTTACTGGAAACGGGAATGGATATAAGTGACAGTGAAAAGTTATTAGAGGCAGTAGAAAGGGCAAAACAAAATGCACTACCTGTTTCTTTAATGGAATGGAAAAAAGAAGTTATACCCTCTTCTTCTCTAAAGAACTCTAAAACATCATTGGAAATATTGGAACGATGTCGCGGAGGAGGGTAAAAATAATTTTAAATATCAAATAAAAAAACAGGATTTTTTCTGGGTTTTTTATATAAGACAAAATATTAATAACTAAAAAATAATAAAATGGAAAGATTATTAAAAGTAGTAAAGAAATTTGCTCCAGTTGCAAAACAAGTTGTTACAAATTTAGTTAATAAGCAATCTGTGCCACCAGTATCCGCATTGTTGATAAAGTTATCACGTCGTGACATGTCTGGAGCAATAGAAGTATCGAGTGGTTTAAGAAAAGCTTTAGAATCTGTTAATAGTTCAGAATTAGAAAAATTATCAGAAACAATGTCACGATTACCTGATGAATACGCAAAACAGGCAATAGAACAATTTACAGGTTCCAGAGGACCTTCTGATGGACCCTTATTTCTTGCAAAAGGAATACAGGGAGCGTTGGTTAGTGGAGGACGAGCATCACTAGATATGTTGAGAATTGATGATAATTTCGTTAGAAGTTTACAAAAAGAGACATTTTTAGCAACTCTTCCTGGTCAAAAACCATCAAAAATTCTAGACGCAGCTCTTGCTTTGTGTGTATTTCATACTCCAAAAACAGTAGAAGAAATTCAAAATGTTGTACAAGAAGTGTGTCTCTCTGAAGGTGTAGGTGAAAAAGTTAAAGAAATTATAAAATCAGAACGGCAAGCACGATTAAAACAGTCTCGTTGTGTAGGATAGTTCTAAACCTCTAAAACACAACAAGTCGGCGCATGATCAGAAGGTCTTTCTTTCCCACGAGTTTCCTGATCATGAGTTACACAAGAACTCATTTTTTTCATAGCTTCAGGTGTAGAAAGAATTTGATCTAATCTTAAACCGCGGCCATTTTTCCAACCACTAGTTCTATAATCCCACCATGAAAATTTTTGTAAATCTGGATTTAGTTTTCTAAAAGCATCAGTCATTTTAATAGCTAAAAACTCTTTGAACTTTATACGTTCATCAATATGACAACAAACTTGACCATCTTTTTTTTCTGAATACATATCAAAAATTTCAGGACAAGTATTATAATCACCACCAAATAAAGCAATTTCATTTTCCCTAAGAGATTCTTCAAATCGTTTTTTTAATCTATCGTAAAATCTAAGTTTGTGTAAAAAATAATCAGTTTCGTTTACTTTTTGATTTGGTTCTAAATTTATATGTCCACCATTTGGAACATAAACAGAAGCAATTCGAACAACTGTTCCATCAACATTAATTAAAGCTTCAATATATCTGGCTGCAGGATCTTCTTTTTCTAAACCATATAAAGGTAATTCCTTAATCACTTCATCAAGAGGAAATTTTGAAAGTATAGCTACACCATTATAAGATTTTTGACCTTTGATAGCTATGTTGTATCCAAGGCTTTCTAATTCCAAATAAGGAAAAGAATCTTCAAGACATTTTATTTCCTGAAGTAACAAAACATCTGGTTTTTGTTCATTAATATATTCAATTAATCTAGGTATTCTAGCTCTAACTGAATTTACGTTCCATGTTGAAAGAGTGAGTTGCATAGGTATTTTTTATATTTATTATGGATCCTGAAACAAGTTCAGGATGACATAGAAAAAAATCACTCTGAACGCAGCACTATGTCATCCTGAACTTGTTTCAGGATCCATTATCAAACCTTCAAATATTTTTTCAATATAAACTTGAAGAATAATGAGAAAATATTAAAATCAATTAAACAAATTTTTAATAAATAAAATGATAAACCAAGAATCAGAATCAAAATTAAATTCCATCAAAGAAAATCTCGAGTTTTTGCGGAGGTATCTTTGACCCGAATAAACTTAAAACCCAGTTTCAAGAATTAACCCAGCAAGCCAACTCACAAGAGCTTTGGCAAAACCAAGAACAAGCTCAAAAAATTCTTAAACAAAAAAGCCAAGTAGAAAATTCACTTAATAGCTTTCTAGAAATTGAAAATAATTTAAAAGACAATAAAGAACTTTTAGAATTTGCTCAAACTGAAAATGATTCTCAAACTTTAAAAGAAGTAGAAGTAGAAATTCAAAAATTATATACAAAATCAGAAACCTATAAAACAGAATGTATGTTTTCCGGAGAAGCTGATTCAAACGATTGTTTTTTAGAAATAAATACTGGAGTAGGGGGTACAGATGCTTGTGATTTTTCAGAAATGCTTTTAAGAATGTATTCTCGTTGGACTGAAAACAAAGGATTTAAAGTTGAAATAGAAAGTATAGAAAAAGATGGTGTTGCAGGAATCAGTTCTGCAATTTTAAAAATTTCAGGTACAAACGCTTATGGTTGGTGTAAAACAGAAAGTGGCGTACATCGTTTAGTTCGTATTTCTCCATATAATTCAAACGGTAAAAGACAAACTAGTTTTTCAAGTGTCTGGGTTTATCCAATTATTGATGACAAAATTAATATTGAAATCAAAGAATCAGATTTAAAAATTGATACATTTCGTGCTTCAGGCGCTGGTGGTCAACATGTTAATAAAACAGATTCTGCAGTTCGCATAACTCACATTCCAACAAACATAATTGTTAAATGTCAAAGTGATCGTTCTCAACATCGAAATAAAGACGAAGCAATGAAAATGTTAAAATCTCGTTTGTATGAATTAGAACTTAGAAAACAAGAACAAAACAAAGCAAAGAATAATGCTCAAAAAACAGACATAGGTTGGGGTAATCAAATCCGTTCCTATGTTTTACATCCCTATCAAATGATTAAAGATCTTCGCACAAATCACGAAACTAGTAATGTTTCCGCAATGTTGGATGGTGAGTTGTTGGATGATTTTATTAAAGCTAGTTTAAAAAAATAAAATGGTGGGAATTGCCCTATTGTTTTTCAAGACAAGTTCCCTTATGGTTTTACTTAAATTTAGAAAGAAGCTCTACAAGAATTCTTAATAAATCTAAATCTTTTTGATTTTGAGCTAGAGAAATTAGTTTATGGATTAATTCAATTTTTTCTTTTGAAGAATCATTAGCGATCGGGCAATTAAAAAAATCGACAATATCGATTTCTAGAGCTTTAGCAATTTGTTCCATAATTCCAAGTTTTGTGGAATTAATACCTCTTTCTATATTGCTAATAGTTTCCTCACTTCTATTTACTAAATTTGCTAATTGAAATTGAGTTAAACCTTTTTGCTTTCTAAAGAATTTTACTCTGTTTCCGAAATTAATCAAAGTTTGATTTTTAGACATTTTAAAAACCTTTTTTAATAAATAACATATACAACTATAACTCAAAAAAAATTAAATTGTAATAGAATGTTATTACTTCTTTAACACAAAAAAACAAAATATTATTAATGTAGTTACGGTAAGTCAGGCTATTGCATTAAAAAACAATTAAGTTTAATCCTTGAAATTTTATTAATAGTCATTATATCTAGTTATGTCATCCTGAACTCGGTTACTGAGCTTATCGAAGTGCAGGATCCATAAAGAATAATGAAAAGATGGACTCTTAACCTGCGGTCAAGAATGACAATGCGCGTCTTGTGTCATCGCGAGGAGTGAAGCGACGTGTCGATCCAGTTAGAATGTTGGAAGTTCACGATATTTTGCAGGGGATTGCCGCGTCGCGCAAAGCGCTCCTCGCAATGACAATGCGCGCTTTCGCTACGGCCTAAAAAAGGCCTAGCTCAAATGCTCGATCCTTCTGCGCGCTTCGCGCTTGAAGGATAGAATTTTTATAAATAAAAATTAAAAAATACAATGACAACAGAAAAATTTGATTTTGGTGTAGAATCTAAAAAAATTCTTAAATTAATGATTCACTCTTTATATGCAAACAAAGACGTGGCAATTCGTGAATTAGTTTCAAATGCATCAGATGCTTGTGATAAACTCCGTTACAAGGCAACTCAGGACGACTCTCTTTTAGCTGATGACAAAGATTTAAAAATCAAAATCTCAATTAATGAAAAAGAAAAAACATTAACAATTTCAGATAATGGAATTGGAATGGATAAAAAAGAATTAATTACACAACTTGGAACAATTGCACACTCTGGAACCGAGAAATTTTTAAAAAGTGTTTCAGAAGATAAAGAAAAAACTGTTGAATTAATTGGGCAATTTGGTGTTGGTTTTTATTCTTCTTTTATGGTTGCCGACGAAGTAACGGTTATTTCAAGAAAAGCTGGTAAGAAAAAAGCTAATATTTGGAAATCAAAAGGAGAGGGCAGTTATACAGTAGAAGAAACTAATGAAGAACATCCAAGAGGTACACAAATTATTCTACATCTTAAAAAAGACGAAACTAATTTTACAGATCAATTTCATGTTGAACACGTTGTAAAAACTTATTCAGATCATATTAGCATTCCAGTGGAATTAATTTTAGAAAATGGAAACGCAAAAGTTATAAACACAGGAACTGCTCTTTGGAGACGAGATAAAAAAGATATTAAGAAAGAACAATATAGTGAGTTCTACAAACACATTTCTCATCTTGCTGGCGATCCGTTTATGACTCTTCATAATAAATCTGAAGGTGTTATTGAATTTACAAATTTGTTATTTGTTCCCACAACAAAACCCATGGATCTCTTTCATCCCGATAGAAATTCAAGAGTAAAACTTTATGTTAAAAAAGTATTTATTACAGATGAAGCCATTGAACTACTTCCAAAATATTTACGTTTTGTGCAAGGAGTTGTTGATTCAGAAGATCTGCCTTTAAACATAAGTAGAGAAACTCTTCAACATAATACAGTTGTAGAAAAAATTAGAAAATCCATAACAAACAGAGTTTTAAATGAGCTGGCAATTAAAGCTGAAAAAGATTCAGAAAAATACATGGAGTTTTGGAAAAATTTTGGTCCAGTTTTAAAAGAAGGCTTATGTGAAGGATTCTCAGACAAAGAAAAACTTTTAAAAATTTGTAGATTCTATTCAAGCAAATCAACTGATAAAACAATTTCTCCTGATGAATATGTTGATAGAATGCAAAAAGATCAAAAAAATATCTTCTTCATTACTGGTGAATCAATTGAAAAAATTGATAACAGTCCGCAAGTTGAAGGATTTAAAGCTAAAGATATAGAAGTATTATATTTATTAGACACAGTCGATGATTTCTGGGTAACAACAACAAGAGAATATAAACAAAAAGAATTTAAATCAATTACTCGTTCTGATATTGATGTTGAAAACTTAAACACAGAAAAAGAAGAGAAAGAAGATAAAAAGGACGACAAAAAAGATATCACTAATTCCAAGCTCGAGGGTTTGATTAAATTAATGCAAACTGTTCTTGAGGGAAAAGTTAAAGATATTAAAGTTTCTAAAAAATTAACAAATTCCCCAGTTTGTTTAGTTGCAGATCAAAATGCAATGGATATTAGATTAGAAAGATATTTGGTTGATCAAAAACAAGTATCAGAAAAAATGTTAAAGATTTTAGAGATTAACGCTGATCACAAAATCATAAAAAATCTAAATTCTAAAATTGGAAAGCAAAAAGAAACTGAAGAACTAAAAGATACAATCAAAACCTTGTATGATCAAGCTTGTGTTCTTGAAGGCGAAGCAGTTGATAATCCAGGCGAATTCGCTAAGAGGTTGAATAAACTCTTAGAAGAATAAAGATCCTTGCAGTCATTATCTGTCATCCTCAGATCTAAGAAATACTTTGTATTTCGTGATCTGGGGACCCCCCGCACAATGTTGCGAGCTCTCAGTATTCTACTATGTCATTGCGAGGAGCGCTCAGCGCGACGCGGTAATCCCCCGCAACATATCGTGTCCTCGCAATCATTATAAATATTATCCTAAACTTAATTTAATATCCATAATATAAATACCACAAACTACAATTATTGATATATAAAATACTAAATACAAATCTATTTAATTATTTAAAAATTGTATTGACAAAGTATTAACATTATGTGGAAAATGTATTTAAATAAAAATTACACTTTCGAGTATTGTAAAATAAAAAATGAAAAACTTTTGAGAGAAAGGAATGTTTTTTTTGATGAAGTTGTATTTTTAAAAACAATTTTTCCCTCTAAAAAATTTACTAAAAAATATTTAAAGGAAATATAAAATGAAAAAGAAACTTCCAGCAAAAGCTTTTAAACCTATAGATGAGGAAGAGAGAGAGAAATAATGGCTGCAATTGAAAGAGATGAATATGTTTTAGTAGAAGACGGAGAAAAAACATCTAGAATGCTTATCGAAGCAGCCAAAAACTATAAAAAAATAAAATGATTAGTCTAAGAGCTAGCGATGATTTAATTACAAAATTAAAACTCAAAGCTAAACAAGAAGGTATGCCTTATCAAACTTTAATCACTAGTGTTCTCCATAAATATGTTGAAGGAACTTTATAAATTTTTTTAAAATATTATGGAAAATCTAAATCAAATCTTCTGGAAAAAGTTAGACAAACTTGTTGCAGAATCAGAAATTTTTATTGATCGTCCAAAAGGAGAGGCTCATCCCAAATATCCAGATTTTATTTATCCAGTTGATTATGGTTATTTAAAAAATACTACATCAACAGATGGCGGTGAAATAGATGTTTGGCAGGGTAGTTTAGAAAATAAACAAATTGTAGGAATAATTTGTACAGTAGATCCATTAAAAAGAGATTCAGAAGTCAAAATTCTTTATGAATGTTCAAAACAAGAAATTCAAATAATTCACAAAACTCACAACATTCAAATGGGTGGTATTTTAATTTTAAGAAAGTAAAAAATAAATAATTGATTGACTGGGATATTTATCTTTGCAGGAAGGGTTTTGTAACTCCTTCCTGCATAAAAGCGACGAAGAGATTTGAAGTAAGAATTAATTTAAAGCTTTGACTGCATTATTAATTCGTACAACAGCTTTTTCTAAACTCTCTTCACCTAAAGCATAAGACATTCTGAAAAATCCTGGTGCGCCAAAAGCAGTTCCTGGAACTAATGCAACTAAATGTTCTTCAAGAACATAGCTACAGAAATCAACATCGTTTTCTAGAATTTTTCCTGAAGAAGTTTTTTTACCAAGAAGTTCTTTACAAGAAGGAAATACATAAAAAGCACCCTCTGGTTTATTAGCTTGTAATCCAGGAATTTTATTAATTAATTCAACTACTAAATCTCTTCTTTTTTCAAAAATCTTTTTATTTGTTTCTAGACAACTTTGATCACCCAATAAAGCTTCGACTGCAGCAGCTTGAGCAATTGAGCATGGATTACTTGTGCTTTGTGATTGAACTTTTCTCATTGCTTTAATTAAATCTTCTCTACCTGCAGCATAACCAATTCTCCAACCAGTCATTGCATAAGCTTTTGAAACACCATTAACAACAACAGTTCTTTCTTTTAATTTTGGTTCTAATTCAACTAAGTTATAAAATTTAAAACCTTCGTAAACTAAATGTTCGTACATGTCATCAACAATAATGTGAACATGAGGATATTTCAATAAAACTTCTGTTAGTTTTTTGAGGTCTGATTTTGTGTAACAAGCTCCAGTTGGATTACTTGGAGAATTCAAAATTACCCATTTCGTTTTTTCAGTAATAGCCTTTTCTAAATCTTCAGGAGTTAAAATAAAACGATTTTCAAATTTAGTTTCTACTAAAACTGGTGTAGCATCAGAAAGCAAAACCATAGCTGGATAAGATACCCAATATGGAGTTGGAATTATAACTTCATCTCCAGGATTTAAAGAAGCTCTCATGATATTGTATAAAACATGTTTACCACCACAGCCAACACTAATTTCAGTTTCTTTATATTCTAAGTTATTTTCTCTTTTGAATTTTGTTATTATTGCTTGTTTTAAAGCTTTAGTTCCGTCAATAGCAGTATATTTTGTTTCACCATTTTGTATGGCTATTATAGCAGCTTTTTGAATATTTTCAGGAGTATTAAAATCTGGCTCTCCAGCTGATAAAGGAATTACATCTTTACCTAATGCTTTGAGCTCTTTTGCTTTTGCTGTAATTGCTAAAGTTGCTGAAGGCTTTATTTTGTTTAAATTGTTTGCTAAAAAAGACATATTTTTTACCCTTAAAAAATTAATATTTCGCTTGATTAATAGTATATAGTTTGGATACTTGAGAGTATCAAATAGATTTATTAAAAATCAAGAACATTTTATAATGGCAACAGGTCAAATTGGTACAGATTCTTTATTTCTAGGCTTGACAAGACCGAGTATGTTGTTAGGAGTTACATATACATATGCAGCCTTAAATGGCTTAGTTTCCTTAATGGCTTTTATATTGACAAATAATTTTATGTATTTACTTATTTTAATGCCTTTTTTACATACGGTAGCTTATTTAATATGTCTTAAAGAACCACTTACTTTAGACATACTAATAATGAAAACAAGTAATTTTAATAGATGTAAGAATAGATCGCATCATGGTGGAACTAATTCTTACGAGGTATACTAACAAAAACTTATAAATATTAATTTTTTACACAATGTGAGTTAAAATGCTCCAAACAATAAAATATTTAGATAATCTAAGATAATGAGATTAAAAACTTTAAAAGCTCACAAACAAAATATTCTAAAAAAAGAAATATCTGCTGCAAATTTTATTCCTTATAAATGTCATTGGAATCATAACACTATTCTTCTAAAAGATAATAGTATGATGAGAGTTATAAAAATAAATGGTTTTTCTTTTGAAACAGCCGATGATATTGATGTTGATATAAAAAAGAATACCAGAAATAATTTGTTTAAGGGTATGGCGTCTGGTAATTTTGCATTATGGTTTCATACAATAAGAAGAAAAGAAGAAGCGTTTCCAGGTGGAGAAATGACAAGCATGTTTGCAAAAAAAGTAAATAAACAGTGGAGAGCGAAACACGATGGAGATAGATGTTTTGTTAACGAGCATTATATTTCCATTTTAAGAAGAGAAGAAAAAACAGGTTTGGCAATGTTTGCATACTTAGCTAAAGCAATAATAAACAAAGCTGATAAGAGAGCAAGAGACAGAGATTTTGTAGAAGCATTTAATGAGTTAGAAGAAGTTACTGAAAGAATTACAAATGGTTTTTCAAATTATAATCCAGAATTATTATCAGTAAACGAAACAGACGAAGGGGTTTTTTCGTCAATTTTAAAATTTTTAGGGAGTATCATTAATGTAGGAGATACAAAAGAATATAAAATGACTGCTAAAAATTTAGATCATTATATACCCACTAATCGCTTATATTTTGGACCTAAAGCAATAGAAATTAAAACGCCATTTAGTACAAAATATGCTGGTTTAGTTTCATTAAAGGAATATAGACCAGTTACAAATGCTGGTATGCTTGATGGATTCTTACAGTTGCCATTTGAATTTATAATAACTCAATCGTTTTCTTTTATTAATAGAATGATTGCACTTAGTAGTATGCAATTACAACAAAGACGTTTAATTCAATCAGAGGATGTAGCAGTATCTCAAATACAAGAAATAGACGAAGCGCTTGATGCAGCAATGAGTGGAACTTTTGCTTTTGGTTCCCATCATTTAACAATAATGTGCATAGAAAATAACATTAAATCTATAGAGAGTGCGTTATCAATGGCTATTGTAGAATTAGCTAATATTGGTATTACTGGGGTTAGGGAAAAAACAAATATGGAAGCAGCTTTCTGGGCGCAATTACCAGGAAATTTTGATTACATTGTACGTAAATCAACTATCAACACTTTAAATCTTGCTGGTTTGGCATCTTTACATAACTATCCATCTGGCAAAAGAACAGGTAATCATTGGGGAAATGCATGTACTGTATTTAATACAGTTTCAGGTACTCCTTATTTCTTTAGTTTTCATGTTCGTGATGTAGGTCATACTATGATTATTGGACCAACTGGTGCAGGTAAAACAGTTTTAATGAATTTTTTATGTGCACAAGCACAAAAATTTAATTGTAGAATGTTTTTCTTTGATAAAGATAGAGGCGCAGAAATTTTTATAAGAGCAGTTGGAGGAAAACATAGCACCATAGAAGCAAGTAAAGTTTCTGGTTTCAATCCGTTGTCTTTACCAGAAAATAATGAAAACAAATTTTTTTTAATAGAGTGGTTAAGAGCATTAGTTAGCATTAATGGAGAGATAATAACAGCTACAGAAATGGCAAGAATTAACGAAGCAGTAAAAGGAAATTACAAACTTCCTTTCCAAAAAAGAAGATTAAGAAACATAGCACCATTTTTGGGTTTATCAGGTCCAGGTAGCTTAGCTGGAAGATTAGAAATATGGCATAGTAATGGTTCGCATGCAAAGCTTTTTGATAATGAACAAGATGTAATAGACTTTTTTTCTGCAGATGCTTTTGGTTTTGAAATGGGAGAACTATTAAAAGATAAATCTAGTATAGCACCAGTGCTTTTATATTTGTTTCATAGAATAAATAGCTCTTTAGATGGAACTCCAACAATGATTGTGTTAGATGAGGCTTGGGCTTTAATAGATAATCCTGTATTTGCTCCAAAAATTAAAGACTGGTTAAAAGTTTTGAGAAAATTAAATGCTTTTGTAGTATTTGCAACCCAATCAGTAGAAGACGCAACTAAAAGTGATATTTCTGATACATTAGTTCAACAAACAGCAACACAAATTTATTTGCCTAATTTAAAAGCTACTGAAGTTTATAAAACGGCCTTTATGTTAAGTGAAAGAGAATTTCAATTAGTCAAAACAACAGATCCATCAACAAGATTTTTTCTTGTGAAACAAGACAATGATGGTGTAATAGCAAGAGTAGATCTAAGCGGAATGGATGATATAATAAGAGTTTTGTCCGGTAGAAGCGAGACAGTATTATTATTAGACGAAATTATAAAAGAAATAGGTAGTGATGATCCTGACGATTGGATAAATATATTTTATAAACGATCAAAAAAGATATAAAATTTATGTTTAGAAAAATTCTAAAAATATTTCTAATTTTTCTTTTTTTCAATATATCGAATTCTTATGCGTTAAATGATATAGTGAGAGATACAGATTATCATGTAAGTGGTGGATATTGGAAATGTGATGTGGAAGAACTAAGTGCTTGGCCTTATTGGGGAACTGCTGGTGGAGATGGTGGAGATTTAAGTATTGAGCTTGGTAATGAAATGTGTGCAGCTGAAGTTGTATCAGAATTTTTACTTTTAAAGTACGGTAATGCATATGTAAAACTAGCAGGTACAGCAGCATTAGTAGCAACAGTAGGAATCACTTACTCAATAGCTTCAGATAGGTTTGATAATGTAAATATTTGTGGAGATGATTGGTTGGTTTGGGGCAGTAAAGAAACAGCTGATGAGTACGTTAATCATCCCACAAAAGGAGCTTGGAAAGGTTCATACAAACATTTTGTCAATAATTGTTTATTAAATGAGATATCTTGCCCAATAGCAACTCAGAATAGATTGAGAAGAGAAGAAAGAAATCTTAATATGCAAGATAGGATTTATAGAGAATATCATTACCAAGGTAAAGAGTACGAAACAGATAGAAGCTGTGATGATCCACGTGCAGAAAGAAAAGATTACAAAGATGTTAGCAGTGATGACAAACAATTATATTATATGAGAGGATATGATATAGCTAATTATGCTTGTGATAGGTTTTTAGTTCCTGAAGATACTGATAATGATGGTGATATAGACGATACAGACAAGGTAGAATTTACAAAAGCCTATGATTGTTGTGTAAAAACAAGTAAAGAATATATTTGTTTAACTTATAATGACAGTGTAGATAAATATATTAACTCTCTTGAACGTTCTTCTGAAATTTCAGAAGATTTTGCTGCAATTTCATCAATAGGTATAAATTCAATTTCTGATGCTATTGGTAAAAATACAATTTTTTGTAGTTTAAGCGAAGGATCTTGCTGGTTAAAAACAGTTAAATATGATATTTTTAAAGGTAAACAATACAATGAAATTTGTGCAAAAACTAGAACACTATGTCCATATAATCACAATGTTGGTGGAGGTACTCAAAAAAGAGATGAATATCCTACCCCTGAAGTTAGCGATGGGGACGGTAGTCTTAGAACTTGTAGTGATGGAAATCTAAAAAAGTGTTGTACAAATAGTGAAAATCGAGCATTGTCTTGTTATGGAAAAGTAAGAAACTTCTGTCAGTACAATAAACACTGTACATTAATTGACGGATGGGTGGATTATCCAGTTAGTTTAGAACTTCCACGATATTTTGATAAAGCGTGTATTAATTTTGTGGGAAGCTCACACAATACTGAAGGATATAAAGCATATGATGGTTATTATGAAAGAGTACCCGATAAATATAAAGTCTATACTGCACCGATTGTAGAATGTATCACTGAAACATTTAAAAATTTCTTATATCACAAAGCTGGTCATACTAAATGTAGAGGTGGTCTTACACCCAATGCAGAAGGTAAATGTTATACTCCGGATGCTACTGTTTATGAAGAAGGACAAGATTTAACAGGAGTAACAGGAGAAATCTCACCAATAGATAAGGTACAAAAAAGCATTAGAACTTTTGTTAAACTAGTAGCTGGAGTAGCTATAATGTTATATGGTTTGCAAATTATCATTATAGGTGGTGGCGTTCTTAATAGTAAAACACTCATACTAATGTTATTAAAAATAAGCATTGTTCTTACGTTTATAAATAGTAGTTCCGTCTATTATAAAGTATTTGATTTTGTATATGCTGCTTCCAATAAACTTTCAGAGCTCACAATGAAAATAAGTTTTGATGATACATTAAAACATGGAGATAGTTTTGTGAAGTTCGACGGATGTTTTTTTGGTAATTTGGAAGTTACTGAAATGAGTGGTAGGATTACTCTTGATAATAATTATCGAAAGTATCCTGCTAATAGAAGATACATATCAATATTCGATACATTGGATTGTAAATTTGCACGATATATGGGTTATGGTCCAGAAGCTAGCGTAGGAACAATTTTTGTTACTATATTGGGAGCTATAATTTCACCGTTTGGTTTGCCATTAGCATTTTTAACTATTTTATTAACAGTATACATGCTTTCATTTGTTTTACAGGCAGCGTATATTTTTATAATAGCAAGTATTGCTTTAACATTTATGCTATATATTTTACCATTAATTATACCAACTATTTTATTTAAAAAAACAGAAAGTATTTTTAACGGTTGGTTAAAGAATGTTATAGGTTTTGCTTTACAACCAATGATTTTATTCGCATATTTAACATTTGCATTCACTATTATAGATAAATACGCTGTTGGTGATGCTTTATATTATGGTGGTACAGAGCCAAAGAAAAATCTAGTATGTGGAAATTATTGTGTAATACCAGAAACGGTTGATGCCAAAGGGAGAGTAACTTTACCGAGAAAAATTCATCAAATAGGTTTAAGTAGAACTACGTGTACCACCACTCTAGGCTACGAATTTGTGGAAACCTCTAAAGATAGTTTTGTTTGTTTATTGAAAAATATTAATTCAGGCACTTGGAGTGTTTTGGCCGCATTGGGAATAGGATTACCTTTTATCATTGAATTTTTCTCATCTGATTTTAGTTTCTTACTTTTTTTACGAATACTTATATTAATGTGGATTGTCGTTAAAGTACTAGAATATATACCAAGTCTAGCTAGTGATATAACTGGAGGTCAAGCATTACCAGGCATGGATGAAATGAGTAAGAAATTGAATTTCTTAAATATGGCCAAAGGAATATATGGAGCAGGAAAGATAGCAAAGAATGCTATGTTGGATATGGGTATAACCGGTGGAAAGAAATTCTATGGAAAGTTTATACAAAAGAATAAAGGTCAAAGTTCAGAAAATAAAGGTAGCGCAACTACTCAACGAACAGGAGGTGCGGCAGGAGGTGCAGCAGGAGATGGACAACAGTGATCAAAAAATAACAAGGATTAGAAATAAATAATGAAAAAATTTCGTAACTACTTAATTATTGTAACGTATCTAATAGCTAATATATTGATATCTTCAAACTTTGTTTATGCTACTGACAGAGCTGATGATTGCGATAATTCAGAACAGTTTAAACCCTATGATCAGTGTAGAGGTACCACGAATGATTCTAATACTTTTATTCCATTGGTAAATAATTCTTGTGATTATAATGATGGTAACAATAGTTTTTCTTTTGATCCATATAGTAGTAAAGAATACTATTATGAAAACAATAATGTATTTTGTCTCGCAACAGCAGCAAGTCTTTGGATTGCAATAAGAGTAGGAGACTATGCAGCAAGCATTCCTTGTCTAGCTCCAAAAGGAGACCCAAAGAGTAGTAGTAAGATGGTGAAAGCATTAAGAATAACTAAGAAGCTGGGTAGAGCAGGAAAAGCTACTATAAAAACAGCAGCAAAATTATTTTTTGATCCAAAAATTGCTTTTCAAGCAGATTTTATCATTACTTTTGGTTACTTGTATGGATATTGTGGATATTTAACAGGTGCTGCAATATTTACAGGAGGAGCTTCAGGAGCAAATGCAGCAGCTTGCTGTACTGCAACAACAATCGGCGCTGCTGTAGTGCAAAGTACATTTTGGGGTGTTATGGGTACAGTTTATGAGATTGCTGATTTGTATCGTGGGGATGTTAGGGTTTGTGGCTATGATTGGAAAAACTGGGGTTGTGTAAATGTAAATGGAACTCAAGTGCCATGCGATTTAGATCGAGGTGATTATCCACAAAGGGGTGTTTTTAATCGTTCTTATAAAAAGAAAGTTTTAAATTGTATAATCCATGAAAGATGTGATGTAAATCTTAATATGGATTATGATGAAAACGATTTTTCAAACTCTGAACAAATTGCTATAGAACCAACTAATCAATATGATTTAAAAAAAGGCAATAGAATTTACAGAGAATATTTGTATGATGGAAAAGAATACACATATTTTAATACTGATGATGGATGTTTTGATCCGAGAACTGTTGTAAAAAAGGGATATAAAGAAGTTGAACAAAGATACTATCTCAAAGGAAGAGACGCTGGAAATTATGCTTGTGAAAGGTTTGATAGCTATACTAGTGGTGGTTGTGTAAATAAAGACGGAAATATTGTTTCACCAGAATCAGATTGTGTAGATATATACAAAAAAGCACATGAATGTTGCATTTCTAGAAGTAAAAAATCTATTTGTATAGAGGATACTGCAGACAACAGACACGATAATACATTTTGCCGTCTCTCAGAGGAAGAAGAAGGGGTGTTCGATTTTGATAGTAAATGTTGGTTAGGTGCTGTAGGATTTGAAGCTTATAAAAGTGTTAAAAGTCCTTATTCAAAAATATGTGTAAGATCCTTTAGTGTCTGTCCTTATAATTTCAATGTAGCTACTGGTTCAGAAAAAGAAGAATGGTATTGTGGAGGTCACTTTGATAGTCACGGTAAGTGTGCAGAATACGATAGTGGAGACTTTGATAGAGTATGGACAAACGGAGAATTGGGACATCCAACTAAAGCTTATGGAAAAATTAAAAATTTCTGTCAATATGATGCACACTGTACTGAATTAGCTATTCCTCCATATACTGCTAGTTTTCAAGGAGGAAGTAAATTTTTAGATCCAGCATGCAAAAATTTTGTAGGTGATTCTAAGAACACTGCTAATATTGATTCTTTTGATTCAAATAGAAATTCTAGTGACATAGGCATTGCTAATATAGAAGGATTTAAAGGTATTGATTTAGGAAAATATAGAGGGTTTACTGCTCCTATGGCACAGTGTATAATTGAAAGTATGCGCAATATGTTTCTGAATCTTGCTGGGGTAAGTACATGTGCAGAAGGAATAGAGGTTAATGGATTAGGTTTATGTGGAAATGATTCTGATTCTAGTATTATTGATAAGAAAAAATATAAAATTGTAAAAGGAGAAAAATTAGGAAAAGATGGAATTTTTATTACAATACAAAATAGAGTTAGATCAATAATTACAGCTGTTATGATGTTATCTATTGTATTGGGTGGATTAAAAATATTCCAAAGTGGTCGAATTGATGTTTTTGACGAACGAAGTCATAAAGGTGTCATGTTATATTTATTAAAAATTGGATTAGTTTTGTATTTTAGTTTAGGTAATGCATGGCAAACAACATTTTATAATGGAATATTAAATGCTACTGAATATGCGCATAGTCAAGTTTTTGCTACAGCTCTTACATCTTTAGTAGGGGAAAATTTAGTGGAAGATAATATAGATGGTTCACAAATAGATAAAAATGATGGATGTTATTTTAGATCTGATGATAAAGATGGAATTTTAGAAACTGGTGAGGAAGTTTATGCTGAAGGTAAAAGTTATCTAGCTATTTTTGATACTCTTGATTGTAAAATGGCAAAATATTTAGGCTATGGTCCAGATACCGAATTTTCAGAACTCATACTTTTTATAATTACTGCATTATTATCAAGCGGTCTCGGGCTTCTTATATTTTTTGTAGGGCTTTTATTATTCTTTGTCATAGTTTCATTAGCAATAAAAATACTTTATATATTTGTAATATCTTTTATAGCTATAAATATTTTAATTTTTGTTTCTCCTATAATTATTCCAACTATTTTATTTAGTAAAACTAAAAATATATTTGAAAGTTGGTTAAAGCAATTATTAAGTTTTTGTTTACAGCCATTATTTTTGGTTTTATTCGTAGGATTTGTTATAGCGGTTTTTGATCAAATGGCAGTAGGATCTGCTCAATTTATGCACAATGCAAACAATTATAGGGATGTAACACTAATATGTCCAGAAGGTACATACGATAGTTTGGTGTGTTTATTTGACATAGGGCCATTTGATACTTTTGATTCATTTTCTAATGCTTCAGCTTTTATAGGTATTAGAATTGACATTCCAATGTTAGAGTATGAGTTTTATAAAGTACTATTGAAATCTTTTGATTTTCTAATTATTTTATATGTTCTTTATACTATTGTAGGCAAAATACCAGAAGTAGCAGCAGATATAACTGGTGGTCAAACATTAGAAGGTGGAGATGTTAGTGCAAAGCAAATGGCGGGTAAAACTTTGGGAACAATGAACGGAATAAAGAATGCCACAAAAGATGCCGGATTAGCTGGTTACGGAAAGATAAAAAGAGGTGCAACTAAGACACGTCAAGGCATGGGAGAACTAATGAGAAAAAGAAGAGGAAGTAGGGATGATCTGGGAAAATCCACAGATCCTTCTGCTTAAGAAAACAAAAGTGAGAAGATGAGAGCAAAAAAAGATCTATGCTTGATCTAAATCACTTTTTCAAATTTCTTTATCATTCTGAGAGATTTCTCTTTCCAATATTGAGATAAAAATAAACTGTAATATATTAATTCAAAATAACCCTGACTTAGGTTGGATACTATTTTAACTTGGTAAAAATAAAAAAAATGATACTTAAAAATAAAAAAGCTTTTTCGCTTATAGAAATTTCAATAGTTTTGGTAATTGTAGGTCTAATAGTAGCGGGAGTTGTTGGTAGTAAACATTTAATTGAAAATTACAAAACAGCTTTTGCTGTTACTAATATGAGCAAGTTTAATAGTTTAGTAAGTAGCTATAGGTCAAAATATAAAAGCTTACCAGGAGATGGTGGAGACATAGAAACAAGATTTAGAACAGCTGTAGATGATCCAGCTGTAGATAAAAATGAAAACGAGCTTCATAATGGAAATGCAGATGGATTTATAGGAACAAATAATTCTGATAACCCAGCTTTAGAACAAGAAAGTTTGTCTTTTTTTCAAGGGTTATATTTAGCAGATATATTAGATCGTCCTTTTACCGGTCAAATACCAACCACAGATAGTGATCCAGATATAACATTAATAAATAAAAATGGTAAACAACATTATCCTACAACTAAATTGGGTGATAATACTTTTTTATATTTAAGAACAGATGATTTTGGTAGAAAATTTAGGAAACAAACAAGAATGGCAATAGGAGTTTCTAGTAATTCTACTGGTGCAGTTTCTCCAAGAATAGCTGAAAAAATAGATAAAAAAATAGATGATGGAAATCCTTTAACAGGAGTTATAATAACTGTTGATTATGACACATCACAAGCTAAATGTCTTACTTGTGGTGGAGAAGCAACAAGTTTAGACGCTATTGCAAGTTATGAAGATATGACAACTGCTGTGTATAATACAGATACAGACACAGAAGATGATCCAGCTTGCACTGTAATGAAAAATTTAGAAGATAAAGCAACAGAAATAACAGCGCCAATTTCAGGAGAAATAACACCAGGAACTAGCCAATGTTCATTACCAAGTAACCTTCACAGAACTTGGTCACCCTCAACTAGTCCAGCTAATCATGGAGCAACAGTAACAGGTACCTGCTCAACAGGTTATTCAGGTGCTGATCCAGTAACAATGACATGTATTAATGGAGAATGGAACGAATCAGCTACTACTTGTTATGCAGATTGTGAGGAACTAAGTACAAGCACCTATCATGTAGCTTCATTTTCATCAAGTGCAGTAACACATACTACTAATGTTACAGGAAATTGTGCAACAGGTTATACAGGAGGAGTTGTTGACATGAGTTGTACTGATGGAACTTGGAGCACACCAAGTAATCCTTGTTATGCAAAATGTACATTACCAACAGATTTACATGTAAATGCAGCAACCTGGTCACCATCAACTGATCCTGCAAATCATGAAGCAACATCAACAGGTACTTGTGCCGCAGGTTATTCAGGAGGAGCGGTAGAAATTACTTGTACTGACGGAAGTTGGAGCACACCAAATAGTCTTTGTTATGCAGATTGTGAGGAACTAAGTACAAGCACCTATCATGTAGCTTCATTTTCATCAAGTGCAGTAACACATACTACTAATGTTACAGGAAGTTGTGCTACAGGTTATACAGGAGGAGATGTTGACATGACTTGTAGTGATGGAAGTTGGAGCACACCAAGCAGTCTTTGCACAGCTATTTGTCCTGCAGATGACGCAGCACTTAATGTTGCAACATGGCCAGCTTGTTCTGATGGAGAATGTAATGAAGACGAAGTAATTCAAGCAACAGGTTGTGCAACAACAGAGTCAATTAGTATAAGCGCTGGTTATCCAACAGCAACTTGTCAATCTGACAGAAGTTGGTCAGTATCAAGTATGTCAGGTAAGTGTCAAGATTGTAGTATTTCTGGTGCTATTTCTGCAGGAAGCACTGTGTTAACATCATTTGCTTCAGCAAATATAGATGAAATTTCAGGATATGATAGTTACGGAGAAGATGCTGAAGAAGTAAAATGGTATAAATACGATTCAATTAATAGCAATCAAATTTTAAATAGTGTCAAAGCACAAGGATTGTGTAAAACAGATTATATGATTAGAGATACTAATGCTAATGCTAATACCATATATCCAACATGTACAGATGGTATATTTACTCGATATGATTACAATTGTAATGTTGATGCTTGTTTTCAAGCTTGTGATGTAAATGATATTACAAGCCAAGCTGCTTATAATACTGCTACAATATCTAACATGCCAGGAAATACTTGTGAAAGTGCTGGATATGAAACAACTGATAATTCTAATGATTATAAACTAGCACAAGGAAACAGTACATATAATTTAACTTGTGCAAGTGGTTATGGATCAAGTTCAATAGCAACAGTAACTTGTGGAGCTAGTGGAACTTGGAGTGCAATAGCAAATCCTTGTTATGAAAGCTGTTCTAATCCAAGCTATACAGATGTAACGGTATATGTAACATCCTGGACTTCAACAACTGCAATTCATGGAAATAGTGTTACATCAGATGATTATACAGCTGGATATTATAGTGCTGGCTTAATCACAGCAACTTGTAATGATGGTTCATGGGAATATTCTGGAAGTGTTAGTGAAGTATATTGTACTGCAATTACAACTGCAACTTCAGGAACAGGTTGGGCAACTTGGTTAGGAACACATTTAGCTGATGATACAACTCAAAGATCTGGAACCTGCACAACAAATTATGTTGGTTCTCCAATAAGAATCTGTACAGATGATGGAGACGGAACTGCTACTTGGGGTACAATAAGCAATGCATGTACTTTAGCAGACAATTGTGGATCGTATCCAACCATTGGAAGTCCATACAATATTACATCATGGTCAGGAGGAACAAATCATACAAACGTGATCACTGCTTCTACTTGTGCTACGGGATATGAAGGCGGACCTGTTCAATTAACTTGTTATGATGGTTCTTGGGGAAGTCAAAGTGGAGTGTGTGCAATACCAACTGGATATCAAGCATTTTCTTATACAGGTAATTATCAACCATTTGAAGTTCCTGAGAATGTAATTTCAGTAACGATGCAGGTTTGGGGAGCACAAGGGGGAAGCTATCTGGACTACGGTGATGGTGGTAAAGGTGGTTATGCAAAGGGAACTAAAAGTGTTACACCAGGGGCTTATTTATATGTTTATGTAGGAGAGCAGGGCCAGAGTTGGCCAGGTGGTGAAGCCACTTGTTATTCAACAACATTTAATGGAGGAGGAGGAGGAAGACCTGTATCAGGAGGTGGAGGTACCGATATAAGAATTAGTAGTGGTAGTTGGGACGATACAAGTATCTGGTCAAGAGTAATTGTTGCAGGAGGAGGAGGAGGAGGAGGCTCTAATTGTGAAGGTGGTTACGGTGGTGGTGGTAGTGGAAATTATAATTATGCCATGACTCAGTATATAGGAACCGGAGGAGAATCTAACAGAGGTGGGTATAATGGTGCATATCGTGGTCCACAATCTCCTGCTTCGGAAGATGGTAATATAGGAAAAGGAGGTTACGGAGGTATTGATTCAGACTATCCTTGTGACGAAACAATAAGAGGTATACTTGACGGAATTCCTGGTGGAGGTGGTTATTATGGTGGTGGAGCTTCTACTAGTTATTTAACATCAGGTGGTGGAGGTTCAAACTACACAGATGGATTAAGTTCAACTACTTCATCTGCTGGAGTTAGGTCTGGTAATGGCTTTGCAAGAATTTGTTGGGGTGGGCATTCTCAATGTAATTAAATTGAAATAATTTTTTTAGAATTTTGTATCACTTCCCGATACAAAATTTAGAAAAGATTTGTTCTAGAATATCGTCTACACGAATTTTCCCAGTTATCTTACCAATTGCATTTGCAGCTAATCTCAAATTTTCAGCAGCTAATTCTATATTATCTAAAACAGAAAAAGCTTTTAAATATTTTAAAGTATTTTTTAATTCTACTCTATGTCTTTCTCTTGTAATAATAGTACTTGAATTTGGAGAAATAATTTCCTGTGCTTTTTCTACAAGAATTTTTATTAATTTATTTATTCCAGTTTTGTTTTTTAATGATATAGGGATAATTGTTGAAGAATATTCTTTTTCTAATTTTTTAATCAGTATATTTAATTCACTTTTTGAAATCGTATCTATTTTGTTTAAAACAATTAAAGTGTCCTTATTTGTGTTTTCTTTTAACTGAGAATTTAATTTTATATTTGGAGTTAGAATCAATAATTTTATATCAGCATTTTTAAATTTAGATAAAGCTCTTTTAATTCCTTCTTTTTCTATAGAGTTTTTAGAATCTCTGATTCCTGCTGTATCAGCTATAATCGCTAATATTCCATCAAGATCTAAACTTGTTTCTATAACATCTCTCGTTGTTCCAGGAATATGCGAAACAATTGCAATTTCTCGATTTATCAATGTATTTATCAAGGTAGATTTTCCAACATTTGGATTTCCAGCTATGGCAATAAATAATCCTTCTCGAATTTTTTCTCCAACTTTTTCATCTTTTAAAGTTTTGCTAATTTCTTGTTTTAAGTTTTGAATTTTCTTTTCAATTTCTAAAATTAAACTTTTTTCAGACAAACCATCTTCTGGGAAATCTATACAAGCTTCCAAAAGAGAAGATACAGATAATATTTTTTCACGCCATTTATCATATATTTTTCCAGTTTTACCTTCTAATTCTCTCAAGGCTTGTTTTTGTTGAATCTCTGTTTCTGAAGCTACAAGATCGGCAATACCTTCTGCCTGAGTTAAAGACACTTTACCATTTAAAAAAGCTCTTTGTGAAAATTCCCCAGGTTTTGCAAAACGTAAATCTGAAATACTAGACAAAATTTCAAAGAATTTTTTAATTACATAATTTGAAGCATGTAAACTAATTTCACAAACATCTTCTCCAGTAAAACTATTTGGAGCTTTGAAAAAAACTACTAAAGCTTCATCAATAAGATTGTTTGTATTTGGTTCAAATATTTGACAAAGAGTAGCCTGTCTATGTTTTAAAGATTTTTTAATTTTTAAAATTTCTAGACAACTTAAAGTATTAGGACCAGAAATTCTTATAGTGTAAACACTGGACTTACCTTTTGCTGTAATGGGGGCGTAAATTGTATTATTCATTTAGAAAAATATAAACTAAAAACCTTCTGGTGCTTCATTTTGTACTTCTGGTTGTGGTGTTTCTTGAACAGGAGTTAATTCTTCAATTTTAACTTCAGGCACAATTGGTTGGACAGGTGTCTCTTCAATTTTAACTTCAGATACAACTGGTTGAACAGGAACTGATTCTTGTTTTACTTCAGGTGGTGTCATTATTGACTGAACTCGTGGTTCTTTAGCAACAGGTACAACTGGTTGAACAGGTATCTCTTCAATTTTAACTTCAGGTGCAACTGGTTGAGTAGGTATTGTAGGTGTTACTTCATTAGGTACTTTTTCCAATTCTTCTTCTGATAATTCTATCTCTTCTTCAATAGTAATTTCTTCTTCTATTATATTAGGCTCAGGTTCTACTAAAGGAAGAGTGGGAAGGGTAGGAAGCACATCTTTCATAACTTCTTCTATAGGAGTTTTTTCTTTAACCTCAACAGCTAATTTGTTTGGAATAACAGCTGGTTTTACAGATGCAGCTTTTTCATTATTTGTCCAGGGCATACTGTTTGACACATACGTTCCTAAAACAAAAGCAATTAATAAAACTACAATTGATATAGCGATTTTTAGAAATTTTACAACCATTGTTTTTACCTTTTAAAATTACAAATAATTCACTTACTAATTTAAGATAATAATAAGATTTAAATCAAGTATAAAATACTAATTTCTTAAAATTTTTATTTTAAATTAACTAATTTTTTTTTAAGCAATTGTTGCAAAGAGTTTTTAGGAGAATGGAAAATTTTTAAGCGAGCTTATTTTTACTAAGTGAGTCTTAAAAAATTTTTCAAAGCGACAACAAAACTCGCAGCAAGAATTAACTTAAAATAAGTTTAAATTCAGAGCCTTTCCCAACCTCGCTCTCAATCTCCAATCTTCCATCATGTAACTCAATGAACTTCTTAACAGTCGGTAAACCAATTCCGGTACTTGATTTTTGCTTTTTACCTTCTTCGGTTTGACCAAATTCTTCAAGGATTTTTGGAATGTCTTCTTTTTTGATTCCTTCGCCAGTGTCTTTTACATTTATTATAACTTCTTTGTTTTTTTCATCTTTGCTTATAATAATTTTAACACAACCTTTCTTTGTAAATTTTCTTGCATTAGAAAGAAGATTGGCAATACATCGTTCAAGGATTTGCTCATCTGCTGAAACTGAGATGTATTTATTGCCTATCATTTCTTTTGTTAAATCTATTCCTTCAAGAGCATAAGTAAATTTATTAGCTTTTATAATATCATCAACAAAGCTACTTAAATCTATATTGGTTTTATTCA
>Ga0307989_1000306_pt1 | contig 33600 bp, 35 predicted proteins | sample EllFjometagen185_FD_203164 | JGI IMG/M metagenome (GOLD analysis project Ga0307989, IMG submission 203164) | Marine microbial communities from Ellis Fjord, Antarctic Ocean - #185 | ecosystem: Environmental > Aquatic > Marine > Unclassified | place: Southern Ocean | collected 2014-10-08 | reverse complement strand
TTACAATCTAAAGCTAATGCAGAAAGATTGCAACTCCAGAAACAAGCTTCCCAATTTACTCCCATATCCTCTGATCTGTGAAGTCCGGAAGAATTGGAAGTGCCAGGCATAAAGGCATACAATATTCCATTTGAATCAAATTGGAATCCTCTTACCAAAGTATAGTCATTTGCCAATTGCCAGGAATTTAGATCATAGAAATAGAGATGTGCAGGGAAATAAGAAGCTGGCTCTTCACTGGTAGTAAAATATCCGTTGCAATACGGTTCCCAGCAAATCGCTTCACCCTGTGGTTCTAAAGTATAGGTAACGCTGTTATAGTCGTTTTGGAAAGCTTCCGCCAAAGTTTGGTCATGATTTCTTTTCCAATGATAAACATGAGTATAGGTTTTTATAAGAATTTCATTTCCCAGAGGAGATATTTCGCCACCAGTTGCACCATAATATAAACCACCAAAAGGATCTAGAGAAGGTGGGTAATCTAAACTCCCAACGTCTTCCATAACTATGATTTGTGTTGTAGATTGTGGATATTCTGCACGATATATCTTATCTTCTCCAACCGGTGAAGCTTGAAGTCTTTTAGTAACAATGTAGAGATCATTTGTAAGCGGATCGTGCATTAACGTTTCTGCATCATAATTTGCACTTGGATATTGAACAGAGATAGTTTCAGAATTATAGATTATTTCGGTTGCTGGTGCTTGATTACAGCTTACAAGAGGTTCTTCAAATCGATATATATACTTTGTATCGTACTGATTATCATTATCTCCAATATCACCAACATAAATGTATTGTTGATAACCCGGACCACCACCAATTGCAAGATCCTCCCAATCACGGTTTGTAATACCATCTATTGTATAAATTCCAAGATGTTCACCTGCTGAATTGAAAGCATAAATATTTGCATCACCACCCGAATCATTAATTGTCCAGAATACATTGTAATTCATCCTGCTGGCAACCAATCCAGAAGCTTCATCTATTTCATCAAGTTCTAATAATCCGAGATCTTGTTGAGGAGAAAAATTCGGTGTTTCTGTGTATTGCCAGTTATAAATTGATTGGTCGTATTCAAGTACAAAGTTCTCATTTTGGTTATTCATTGAAAGACATGAACCATTTTGAAAAGAATTATCTTCAATCCAGGTTAAGCCATCGTAGGAACGGGAAAGCCCGTACTCACTTCCTAAATAGTATAGGTTATCAATTGTATTGTAATAAAGAAATTGCGGAGCAAAAAACCAATCGATAAGTTCGAAATTATAAGTATTTAAATTGAATTTATAAACACCATCTGAGTATGAGCCAAAACCAAAAAGAGTAAGAAGATTTTCATCATCCAACTTAATTGCATTTAGTGCTGTCAGTCCAGAATTTTCATAAAGGTCCCATTCATTCTCCGTTCTTATGAGTAATCCCTCTGTGCAAAGAATATCGATATTTTCAAATTCGAAATTAGCATTATAGATTGGTTGATCAAGCGGATAGAATTCATTCCATTCGTATGCTGTAAGGTTTAAGGTTAATAAAATAAATATTATTATAGAAACTGATTTCATAATACACCTCCGGAAATCTATAAATATTTTAATCTAAAGCAGTTTTTCTTTTTTATCCATTTTAAGTTTTTCTACGATATTTTTTACATCTTCGCTTCGATCTTTTTGGACAATAAGGAGTGCATCATCACTTTCAACAACTACCAGATTTTCAATTCCAATTAGAGCAACGAATTTCTTTGAGTTTACATAATTATTACAGCTGTCAATTGTTTGGTTATCACAATTTATTACGTTATTGTTTTTATCTTTGGAAGCAATATCGTACAGTGCCTTCCAACTACCCACATCACTCCAACCGTAATCCACGGGAATTACAACTCTTTTCTCTGCCTGTTCCATAATTCCAATATCAACTGGGATTTTAGGCATTAAAGCATATTCGGGAGAGATATCAGCTGAGAGTCCATCTTTGTTCCAACGTTTATCGATCTTTTCTAGAACCTCTGCAACTTTTGGAAGGTAAGCTTTGAAGGCATTAAGAATCGTTTCGATCTTCCACATGAACATACCGCTGTTCCAAAAAAAATTACCTGAATTAATAAATTGTTCAGCAGTTTCTAAATTTGGTTTTTCTTTAAATTGAATTACTGTAAATTTATTATTATCAATTTCTTTACCTGCTTCAATATAACCATAACCCGTAGCAGGATAATTTGGCTTTATACCAAATGTGACCAGATTATCTGTTTCAGCAGCATCTTCACCGATATCCAGCGAAGCCAGAAAATCGTCGTTGAGAGCAATTAAATGGTCAGCTGGCAATACTATCATTTTTTCATGTTTATCGTACTTACGAGCGAGATATTGGGCGCTAAGAGCTATACATGGTGCAGTATTCATCCCGAATGGTTCAATGATAATATTTACACTGGGAAGTTCTGGCAGATGTTTTTTGGTCAGTTCGGCTTGAGAACCTGCAGTAACTACATATATATCTTCAAATTTGATTTTTGGATAAAGTCGTTTAACTGTCATTTGTATCATTGATTCTTTTGAAATAATATTTAAGAATTGTTTTGGATTTGTTTGTCTACTAAGCGGCCAGAAACGCGTTCCTACACCACCCGCCATAATCAGCGCAATCATAATTTCCTCCAAAAAATATTAGTATATATATTTTAGATTTTAGTTTATTTATTTCGCGTATCAAAAATGTTTGTACTATCAGGCAGAGTCAATTCAAATATATTTTCTGGTAAAGCATTATTGATATTGACATTAGAGAACTTATAGATAACAAAATTTCCGTTCTCATCAACAATATTAAATTCAGTTACGAGTTTATCTGAAATCGTAATTATAATATCTTCTTCTTGAGGTGATTTCAGCATAATTTTAACGGTATTATCATATTGATCTATAATCTCTTTTTCCGAAACATCCCAATAAAGTGAGATAAGTTTATCGGGTCTTAACTCAATCTCAAATTCATCAGAAATCATTGCTTGACCTGCAATCGGATCGTACATGGTCATAAACTCTTTATTAATGTGAAGCTTCTGCCCATCCGGTTGTGAATAATCCATCAATAGATTTTCTTTGTCATAATAAAGTTTTCCTTTAGAAATTTTATCTATGTTAATCTCTGCCCAATAATTCTCTTGCTTAAATTCAGCTTCATAAGTATATATTGTAGAATAAGTTATGATAACATCCTCATATATATTTTCTAATGTAACATCTCCTGCAATCAGCAATGTTGGAAACAGGATAAATAACAATATTTTATTCAGGTAAGTAACCATAGATCTTCAGATCCTCCTCACTTGCAAGAACATCTCTGGATTTACTTCCAACGTGTGGTCCGACAATTCCTGCCTGTTCCATCATATCGATAAGTCTTCCCGCACGTGCATATCCAATTTTAAAATGCCTCTGTAGCATTGAAACAGAAGCTGATCCTGCAGAAACAATAGCAATAGCAGCCTCAGGGAAAAGTTCATCATCATATTCAAAATTTCCCTGGAAAACATCTTGATCGTTAATTATTTTTATTTGCTGCTCCGGTTTAGGTTGGGTAAGAAGGTATTTTGTGATGTCGAGAATTTCTGAAGGTTCAATGTAAGCTCCATGAATCCTTTGAAGTCCTCCAACGCCGGTAGAGCTAAAAAGACTATCACCGTTCCCTAATAATTTATCGGCACCATTCGCATCAAGAATAACTCTGGAATCTATTTTTGTTGGAACCTTGAATGCAATTCGAGAGGGTATGTTTGCTTTTATAATTCCCGTGAGAACTTGAGTTGAAGGTCGTTGGGTTGCAAGGATGAGATGGATGCCTATAGCTCTTGCCATTTGTGCAAGTCTTGTTATGAGCCTCTCTACATCTTTCCCTGCTGTCATAATTAAATCAGCGAGTTCATCGACTATAATAACTATGTAAGGAATTGTCGCATCTATTGCATCAGATTCCTCAGTTGTTTTACATTTTTTCTTTAACTCTATAACTTGCTTATTATACGAGACAATGTTCTTAACTTTATGTTTTTGAAGAAGTTCGTAACGTCGTTCCATCTCGTAAACGCTCCATTGCAAAACCTTCATAGCGTTTTCGTTGTCTGTTACTACCTCTTGAATTAAGTGTGGAATTCCTTCATAGATTGATAATTCTATTCTCTTGGGATCGATCATGATAAATCTGAGATCTTCAGGCTTCATACGAAATAGAATGCTATTAATTATTGTATTCAGGCACACACTTTTACCTGTACCAGTCGCTCCGGCAATAAGTAAATGCGGCATTTCCGCCAAATCTGCAATCACAGAATTTCCAGAAATATCTTTTCCCAACCCAAGCGCAATGTTTCCTCTAAAAGCCTTCATTTCTTCAGATGCCAGTATATCTTTCAAGTAGATTGTATCTCTGGTAATGTTTGGAATCTCAATTCCAACCAAGCCACGTCCTGGTATTGGTGCTTGTATTCGAATACTTTTCGCTTTTATAGCAAGAGCTAAATCATCAGATAGAGCATGGAACTTATTTACCTTCACTCCAGGTGCTGGTTCAATTTCATATTGAGTAATAATGGGTCCAATATTTACATTTTTAACTTCTGCATTTACTCCAAATTCAGCTAGTTTATCGATAAGAGTCTCGCTAATTTTGTTAATATTTTTTTGAATTTCTTCCCTATCCTCTTTTGATGCATGCACGCTTGATAAAAAACGGATAGCATCTGGTAATGCGTATTCTTTGAGAGTATCATTTACAGCATCTTTATCTTGAGTCATCTTTTGTGGAGGAATTACAGGTTTTTTGAATTCTTCTTCCTTAGATTTATGTAGTGCGTGATCTGTAATTTTGGGAGTTTTTTTCTTTTTAGTTTTTTTAGGTTTTGAAGGCTTGCTAATTTTTTCTTTTTTTGTTTTTTTTGAAAAAGTAAATATTGCCTTAATTCCTCTTCCAATTTTTTTAAAGATAAAAATTAAGAACTTTTGAATATTCTCTAAATCAAAAATAAAGATTAAAGTCACTATCACAACAGCAAAGGAGATAATACCAGTTCCGGTACGATCAAATATATTCTCAAGAAAGAAGTAAAAACTACTTGGAACCACTCCCGCTGCTTCCATTCTTTCTGAACTTAAAACAAGTGATCCAATATTAGCAAAGAACGCAAACATAATAAAACTGATCACTCGTGCATATGGGTGTTTATCTTCCCTTAGAAAAACCATAAAAAAGCCTAGAGACAAGCTTCCAATAAGCAATGAGATGCTAAAGAATTTACCGAAAATTATTGAGAGCCAATACCCAAAGAATGCTCCAAAAGGACCAATAGGATTCAAAACAGGAGGAAAATCTAATTTGATAAACCTAAAAATATTCAGATTGGCTGCTTCCATCGTATCATAATCATTTATTATTTCTTGTAGCGGTATTGATATAGCAACTAGAAACAATACTGAAAGTAATAATATAATTATTCCTAATAGGATTTGTAAATAATTTTTCTTTCCCTCTTTATCCATTTTTACCTCAACTATACACTAAATCGAATATTTAGGATGTCGCCATCTTGAACAATATATTTTTTACCCTCAAGCCTGAATAGTCCATTTTCTCTAACATTTTTTTCATTTCCGCATTCTATGAGATCGCTATAAGAAAAGCATTCTGCTCGTATGAATCCACGAGCTAAATCTGAATGGATCTTTCCTGCAGCTTCAACAGCATCATTTCCACTGGTTATTGTCCAGGCTCGAACTTCATCTTCACCTACAGTAAAAAAACTACAATAACCCAGAAGCTCATAAGAAAATTTTGTTAGCCTGTCCCTTGCAGATTCTTTAATATTAAGGTCTTGCATAAATTCTTTTGCTTCTTCCTGATCCAATTTATTCAGTTCCATCTCAAAATTTCCAGCAAACTCAATAATTTTGTATCGCTTTTTTAGTTCATTTATTACAGATTCATTTCCACCAAAGTTATCCTCATCCGAATTGAGAATAATCATCAATGGCTTTTGAGTGATAAATTGAAAGCCTCGAACTGCTTTTTCTTCATCATTCGCAAGTTCAAGAGTGCGGATTGGAGAAGAATCTTCAAGATGAGTTATAATCTTGTGAAGTGCTTTCTCTTCTATTATTAACGATGCTTCCTTAATACCACGCTTTTTACTCAATTCCACTTTTTCAAGTCTTTTTTCTGCTATTATTAAATCTGAGATAATCATATCGGATTCAATTGATTCAATTTCTAAAACTGGTTCAGGTTTATCTCCAGATGTAGGATCATCAAAATTACGAACCACTAATGCCAATGCATCAGCAGTTTTAATCAATCCCATTCCGGAACCGCCAAATGCATCATTATTATCTTTATTGTTTGTAAGCCCTACAAAATCTATATATTCTATTGTTGCAAAAATAGTTTTTTTTGGATTATACATTTGAGACAAATTATTAACTCTTCCGTCTTCAACTTGTACTACACCCATATTAGGTTCAATTTTTTGTGAGGAATATGAGGTTACTTCGGCTTCCAATCCTGTTAATGCATTAAAAATTGTTGTTTTTCCCGAATTTTGTACTCCAATCAAACCAATTCTCATTTTATTTTCCTTTAGTATTTATTTTACTTGTTTGCAACAAGGATGTTATTTCAGAGGGTTTAAGCATTCGCCACATACCTAAAGGTAATTTATTCAATTTTACATTTCCAATTTGCAATCTCTTCAATTCCAGAACTTCCGAGCCTACGCTTTTTAGCATATAACGGATCTGTCTTTTTCTACCTTCGAAAATAGTAATTTTTAATGTTGTTGTGTTATTTTTTACACTATTCACAAATACAATTGCGGGTTTAGTTTTTTTCCCGTTTAAAATAATTCCAGATCTAAGTAATTCAACATTATCATTTGTTATCTTACCCTTTATCTTAACTTTATACACTTTCTCTAATTTGTATTTTGGATGAATAATCTTTTCAGCAAAATCACCATCATTGGTCAATAATAGAAGCCCTTCAGACATATAATCCAATCTACCGATATAAAACAAATTTGTACCAAAGTCAGGTAAAAGATCATAAATTAGCCTTCTATCGAAGTCATCTTTTTTTGAAACAAGATACTTTTTAGGTTTATTGAGCATTAAATATATATTTTCAGATTTCGGAATAACCTCTTTTCCTTCGAATTTGATTGTATCTATCTTTGGGTCGATCTGTAATGATAAACTATGAATAATAATATCATTTACTTCTACCTTACCATCTATAATCAATTTTTCTACTGATCTTCGTGAACCCAGATTACATTGTGCTAAATATTTATTAATTCTTACCATTCTTCTAATGTATTCTTCATTATTAATTCAAAAAGTTTTACTACAATCTCTTCTTGAGCTTCCAGTTCTGTTCCAAACTGGCTATTCTCATCCGCGAGCGAGTATCTTTCTGAGACTACTAATGAAGCATTCTCCCAAATAATTTTGTTTTCTTTTAAATCAGTAAAGAGCAAATCAAATAAAACCCTGACTTCATATTCATCTACAGTTGATCCTGAATATGAGACAATCTTATTGGAATAGTCCAAAATACTGCATTCCATTTGGCAATCCGGTGACATTCCCACAAATTTAAGACGACCGTCAGACTCATATTTTTCTATAAGTGAATTAAATACAAGATCCCTCATCTCATAATTATCAGTAAGGTTTTCAACAGGTAAGATCTGAATCGTTTTCAAATGAGGATATCCAGTTGTATAAACTGAATAACTGCAGCCTAACAGTAGCATTGTCATAAACATTATTATTTTAAATTTCATGAATTTAGCAATCTTTCAATAGTATATCTGTCAAGAAATTACTGTCTAATACTTGACAGAAATATTTAGTAATCGGATAAGAGTTTCAAATAAAATTAATTATGAGGATTTATTTATGGCTAAAGAGTATCTAACACTAAGGCAAGTCGCTACATATCTCAAGGTAACTGATTCGGTGATAAAGGAAATGACCAAAAGCAAAATATTTACAGCAAAAAAAATCGGTAATACTTATAAAATCGAAAAGGCAGATGTTGATGAGTGGCTTGCGAATCTAAATGAAAGAGAAGTTGAACACCTTGCACTAAAAAGATCAGTGTGTAAATTCTCAGATTACTTCAAACCAAAGTTCATTTTTTTAGATTTTGCAGCAGACAACAAGTATGAAGCTATCGGTGAAATGTCAAAGAAAGCAAAAGAACTAAAAATTGTTAGGGATCATCGTTGGTTGTATCAAGTTGTTGTTGCCAGAGAGGAACTTGTTTCTACAGCTATTGGAAAGGGTGTTGCTCTTTTGCATCCTAGACATTTTCATCCATCAAAAGTAAAAAAACCAAGTATTATATTCGGAAGATCTGCTGCAGGCATAGAATTCGATGCCATTGACAATAGGCCTGTTAATTTGTTTTTCATGCTACTTTTGCATGATGATGTTCAGCACTTATTCTCAATATCATACATCTCAAAATTATTAATGAATGAGACAATATTGAAAACATTGAGTACTACAAAATCAGAAGAAGAAATCGCTGAAGTCCTCACAAAAAATATCATAAACAACTTATAGGTTTCACGTGAAACATTAATCGGTATTATCGAATTCTCTGATCCACCTGAGGGTTTGATAATATCTGTTTGAAGCATTCCATAAGATATATCCATCAGAGCCTGAATCAATAACTGCCTGGATTTGCGCTGTGATATAACCATATCCATAATTAACTTTCCATGAGTTAGACTGAATATACGGAATCACTCGACACTCACTATTGGCATGTTTCTTTGAAAGAATGCTCCCTTTATAAACGATAAAATATGGTTCATTCGGAATATCCTTCCTAAACCCAAAATCTTTATTGAAATGGGAAGAATAGATCATGGGATGAATTGCATCCAGATGCTGTGTCATTTTTTTAATATCTTGTCCAGTAGCATTTATATCTGCAGGTCTTTGCCAAGATACAATTGCAAATACATCGGCAGTTAATGTTACATTGTACTTGTCGCAAATCATTTTTGCTTGTGAAACGAATTGCTTTATTATGTCAGATTTCTGCCTTGGAACATATGTCGAATCTTTTTGGGCTAGAGAAGTATCTTCTCTCTGAAATGCAAAAATAGCTTCCGATATATTTCCCTGGGTAGGAAATCTTACATAATCCATTTGAATTTCATCGATTCCTTTTTTTGCGATTTCCTCAATTATTAATAACAATGTATGCTGAACCTCAAGATTTGAAGAATCTAACCAGGAAGCTTTTTTTCTTTTACTCTCCAACCAATATCCACCATCTACATTTTCTGGTCTCATTAATGAATCTCGCTGTGCAGTTAGCTGATCATGAAACATTACTACTCTGGCAACGGCTCTCATATTTTGCTTATGGGCGGCTTTAACCACCTTAGCAATGTCAATTATCGGTTTTATGTTTTCGCTTTCTAAAAAGCCTTTTTGGGGCATTCTAAAGAAAACATGTCCATTCATATTCTTGAGATCAAAAATTAAGGTATTTATCCCAGCAGATTCAGCACTATCTAATAATGTGTAAAATTTTGGTGTGTTAATAGTGTATGCTGTCAAATATATACCTTTGGTAAACTTTTCATATTCTTTCTTTATTGTAAAATCTTGTATTGGTTGTTCAATGTTAATTATTTTTTCTTCTGGTTGAATTACTTGTTTCAATGTATCTAATTTTACAATCTCATGCTCAATTTCATTGTTAATTTTATTCCCTTTTTTCTCAGAGCAAGAAATTGTAACTAAAAATAAAAAAAGCAGCAAATACCTGATCTTCATTTTTTATCCTAAATATTATTATAAAAAAAGGTGAACAAGGTCACCCAAAATTTCTTATTTCGAATTTAATTCCAATCGGACCAGAGCTTTTTTTAATGAAGCTTCAGCACGTCTGAAATTTACATTATCTTCTGAGCTCTTTAGCCTATTTTCAGCGCGTTCTTTTGACGCTTTTGCACGTGCACTATCTATTTCATCTTTCCTTTCAATAGTATCACAGACAATTTTTACAACATTGTTCTCTACAGTAACAAACCCATCGTGAATTGCATATTCTTCATTTATCTCATTTTGAAAAAGCTGGAGAACACCTGTTCTGATCTTAGTAATAAACGGTGTGTGATCAAAAGAGATTCCAAAATCACCGTCTACACCGGGAACAATAATATGATCATATTCTTTGTCTATCCGGATCTGAGTTGGCTGTATAACTGTAATATGAATATTATCCATACTTCTAAATTATTTCCCTTTTTTCATATTATTCATTTTTTCTTGTGCAGATTCAATATTTCCAACATATAAGAAAGCCTGCTCTGGCCATGTGTCACAATCACCATCAAGGATAGCTTTAAACCCAGCGATGGTTTCTTTTAATGGAACATACACCCCAGAAGTATTAATGAATTGCTCTGCAACAAAGAATGGTTGAGAGAAAAATCTTTCTAGTTTTCTGGCTCTATTTACAACAATTTTATCTTCTTCGGAAAGCTCATCCATTCCCAGGATCGCAATTATGTCTTGTAAATCTTTATATTTTTGAATCACTCTTTGTGTTTCACGTGCTATTTTATAATGTTCTTCACCAATAATCTGTGGATCTAATATTCTACTTGTTGAATCAAGTGGGTCTACTGCTGGATAAATTCCAAGCTCAACAATCCTTCTAGATAGAACAGTAGTTGCGTCAAGGTGAGAAAATGTTGTAGCTGGAGCCGGGTCAGTTAAGTCGTCTGCAGGAACATAAACGGCTTGAACAGACGTAATTGAACCATCTTTTGTAGATGTAATTCTCTCCTGCAAATTACCCATTTCGGTTGCAAGAGTAGGTTGATATCCAACTGCTGAGGGCATTCTTCCTAAAAGTGCAGACACTTCTGATCCTGCTTGTGTAAAACGGAAAATATTATCGATAAACAGCAAAACATCTTTCTTGGCTACATCCCTAAAGTATTCCGCAATGCTGAGCCCTGTTAGACCAACCCTCTGACGTGCACCTGGAGGCTCATTCATCTGTCCAAATACCAATGCTGTTTTATCAATAACGCCCGATTCTTTCATTTCTAACCAAAGATCATTTCCTTCACGAGTCCTCTCGCCCACACCGGAAAACACAGAATAACCACCATGTTCAATTGCAATATTTCTTATAAGTTCTTGTATTAGAACGGTTTTACCAACACCTGCACCACCAAATAATCCAATTTTTCCACCTTTTGAATAAGGCTCTATTAGGTCGATCACTTTGATTCCGGTTTCAAGAATTTCTTCTTCAGCTGAAAGATTTTCAAATAACGGAGCTTGACGATGAATTGAGTATTTTTCCTTAGCATTCACAGGACCGCCACCATCAATTGGTTCTCCAACCACATTGATCATCCTACCAAGAACTTCTTCACCTACAGGAACCATAATTGTTTCTTCAGTATCGATTACCTTAGTGTTTCTAACCAGACCATCAGTCGAGTCCATTGATACGGTTCTAACTTTATTCTCTCCAAGGTGCATTTGAACTTCCAAAATAAGATCGACATTCCCTTCTCTTTCGATTCTAAGTGCATTATGAATCGCAGGCAGATGACCTTCTGGGAACTCCACGTCTACTGTTGGTCCAATAACCTGTATAACTTTTCCTTCTATCATAAATACCTCTTATATCCTAAATATTTTTCATTATTGTTGTATTGCTTCCGCTCCGGAAGAGATCTCAATTATTTCCGTTGTGATCGCTGCCTGTCTGGCTCTATTATAATTTAGAGTTAGTTTAGCTATTAATTCTGCTGCATTTTCTGTTGCAGAATCCATCGCAGTCATTCTGGCTCCTTGCTCGGCAGCAGATGATTCCAACATGATTCTCCAAATATCAACATGAACATATTTTTTTCCAAGTTCATCAATAATTGTATCTTCATCCGGTTCATAAATGTAATCTAATTTGGAAATTTCGTCAGACTCGATTGGAACGATTGGCAGAAGTTGTTTCACTACAATATCCTGCTGAATTGCAGATTTAAATTCGTTAAAAATTACGCTGATCTTATCATAATTTTCATCAATAAATAAACTTAATATTTTTTCCGCAACATCAACCGACACACTGAAATCCATATCATTAAAAAGATTAACATAGTGTTCTGTTACATTTGTTGAGTGCTTCCTGAAATAATCGTAACCTTTTCTTCCAATGCAAATTAGATCCGCATTGGCATCTTCTTTGAGTTGTGCGATAGCCTTCTTAATAATATGCGTATTAAAGGATCCACATAGACCTCTATCTGATGTAACTACTACATAAGCAGTTTTACCTTTACCCGTTACTTCAGCTAAAAGTGGATGATCAGCAGAAGTATTTTTATTCTTCAATGTCCGAAGCATATCATTAATATGATTTGCATATGGTCTTGCATTAATAATGTTTTCCTGAGCTTTTCGTAACTTCGATGCAGCAACCATTTTCATCGCATTTGTGATCTGCTTAGTGTTCTTTACACTCTCGATCCTAGTTTTAATTTCCTTTAAATTAGCCATAATTCCCTAAAATTTTGCTAATACTTTTTCACATATTTTCTGCATTGCTTCTTTAGTTTCATCATTTAATTTATCTTTAATCATTCCTTCCATAAATTCTTTATACTCAGAATCAAGTGTGGAATAAAGTTCTTCTTCAACCTTTAGCACATTGTCAATTTCAACTTCATCCAAATAACCTTCGTTTGCCATGAAAATTATAAAAGTTTGCTTAGCCACAGATAGAGGTGAATATTGAGACTGCTTTAATATTTCAATCAATCTTCTACCTCTGGTTAACTGAGCTTGAGTTGCTTTATCGAGGTCAGAACCAAATTTTGAGAAAGCTTCAAGTTCTGCATATTGTGCCAAAGCTACACGAAGCTGCCCAGTTACGCTTTTCATTGATTTCAATTGTGCACTTCCACCAACTCTAGAAACAGAAAGTCCAGCATTAATAGCAGGACGAATTCCGGAGTGAAATAAGCGGTTGCTGAGAAATATCTGACCATCAGTTATAGAAATTACATTTGTTGGAATATAGGCTGTCAAGTCATCAGCTTGAGTCTCAATAATTGGAAGAGCTGTTAGTGAGCCACCACCAAGTTCATCATTTAATTTAGAAGCTCGTTCTAAAAGGCGTGAGTGAAGATAAAAAACATCACCAGGATACGCTTCACGACCTGGAGGTCTTCTAAGTAGTAAGGAAAGTTCTCGGTAGGAAACAGCGTGTTTAGAAAGATCATCATAAATAATGAGAGCATGCTTTCCATTATCCCTGAAAAATTCTCCCATTGTGCATCCTGAATAAGGTGAGAGATATTGTAAAGAAGCCGATTCGGCTGCAGATGCAACAACAACAATTGTATATTCCATCGCTCCATTTGCTTCTAATGTATTCACCATTTTTGCAACTGAAGATTTCTTCTGACCTATTGCAACATAGATACAAATCACATCTGTTTCTTTCTGATTTAGAATTGTATCAACTGCAATAGCTGTCTTTCCAGTCTGACGGTCACCAATAATCAATTCACGTTGCCCTCTGCCTATAGGAATCATTGAGTCAATTGCCTTAAGACCTGTTTGAAGAGGTTCTTTCACGGGTTGTCTTTCTACAACTCCTAACGCTTTTCGCTCAACTGGCATATAAGCTTCAGTTTTTATTTCACCCTTTCCATCTAAAGGTTCTCCCAATGCATTCACAACACGTCCTAGCATTGCGTCACCAACCGGAACCTGTAAGATATTCTTAGTTCTTTTTGCTATATCACCTTCTTTTATCTTTCGTGTCTCACCAAAAATAATACAGCCTACATTATCCTCTTCCAAGTTCAAAGCCATTCCCATTACACCACCGGGGAATTCTATCATTTCACCTGCCATCACATTGTCCATTCCATAAATACGGGCAATTCCATCTCCCACTTGAACAACTTTTCCAGTTTCGGAAATATCGATGTCAAATTTTAATCCTTTGATCTTATCTCTAAGGATCGAACTTATTTCATCTGGTTGTATTTTCATACTGACCTCATTTCTTTTTTTTTGACTTAACTTTTAATAGTTTTACTAAATTATTTTTTATTGATCCATCAATTAAAAGAGAATCTGTCGTTGCAACGAATCCTCCTAAAATCTCAGGTTCGATATTAATGTTTAAAACCACATCTTTTTCAAGAATTTCTTTTAATTTATTTGATATAGAATCTAATACATCTTTTGGTAATTCATGTGCAACTACAAGCTTAACTTTGATCTGTTTTTTTTCGCTAAATATTTTATTTTCTAAGTCTTTTAATATAACAGAGATAATGTTAAATCTATGCTTCTTAATAAGAATGCTGAAAAGATTTTCCCACAATTTACTGTTTTCTAATTTCCGTGTCAATTCCAAAGCAATTTCCAAACGCTTATCTATTGGGTACAGATATGAATTAACGAAATCCACAAGTTTTGGTTCTTTTTGTATAGATCTGCTCATTAACTCAACATCTGCTAAAATTGAATTGATCTCATTTTCTTTTAGATCGCTCATTATAGCTTTAGAATATCGTTGAGCTACGAGAATGTCTTTCACTTACTTCTCCCTCTCAGAGATAATTTTTTTTATCAATTCCTGGTCTTTATTCTCGTCGAGTTTTTCTGATAAAAATTTAGAAGAAAGTTCTGCAATCATCTCAGCAAGTTCACCTTCAATCTCATCCATAACTTTCACTTTCTCGGTTTCAAGCTGATCTTCCGATTCCTGAAGAATCCGTTTTTCTTGTTCTTTTGCATTCTTCATTATGTCTTTTGCTTTGCCTTCGGCATCACTTGTTGCTGCATTCTTCATTTTCCTGATCTCTTCAGCAGACTGTTTTAACTCATTACCTTTCTTTTCAACAAGTTTTTCAGCTTCAGTGCGGGAAGCTTTTGCTTCATCAAGATCTGACGCTATTGTTTTCTGCCGTTCTTCTAAGAATTTCTTGATCGGTTTATAAAGAATCTTATTCAAAACGATCAATAAAAGCACGAAATTCAGGATCACGATAATGAGAGAATAATCTATACTAATCATAAGATCTCCAAAATTAATATTTCGCTGTTGAAAGCTACTTCTTCCAATTAGCGTTCAATGTCTGGTTTTGGTTGTACTCTTAAGTTGAAAATATCAACAAAAGAGCAATAACTAAAGAATAAATACCAGTAGATTCCGATACAGCCTGTCCAACAAGCATTGTACGTGTAATAAGACTTGCGTTTTCCGGTGAACGTGCGATACCTTCACAAGCTTTACCGGCAACAAATCCCTCACCAATTCCAGGTCCTAGAGCACCCATTCCCATACACATTCCAGCACCCAAAAGTGCTGCAGCTTTCACGATTCCCTGTGCTAATGTTAATTCCATTTTTCCTCCAATATCCTAATATTAAATTATTTATACTGCAAAGATCAGCAAGAAAGCAATCACAAGCGAATATATCGCTGTAGATTCTGATACTGCTGCTCCCAAAAACATTGTTCTCATTATTTTTGATCTCTCTTTAGGAAATCTTCCTAGCATATCATTTGCTCTGCCGGCAACATAACCGATTCCCGTTCCGGGCCCTATCGTTCCTAACCCAATTGCCAATCCAGCACCAATTAACGAAATTGATTTTAATAAAATCCTACCAACTGCAAGACCTTCTGGTTGTAAAGGAACCGAGTATAAAAGCAGTAAAGAAACAACAAGTGCAAATATTGCAGATGTTTGAGATAATGCCTGTCCTATAAGCATATTTCCCATTATTGCATTTCCATGTTTTGGCATTCTAGCAACTGATTTACAAGCTTCTCCACCTGAGTAACCTGCACCCAAAGATGGTCCCAAAGCACCAATACCCATTGCCAGTCCTGCAGAAAGTAAAGCGGCAGCTCTGAACCAGCCACCATCAGCTACATCAAAACCACCATAAATAAGTAACATTGAAATAACCAGAGCGAATATACCTGCAGTTTGTGCTGCTGCCTGTCCTATAAGCATTGTTCTGAATAACTGATCGTTAGCTTGTGGTTGTTTCATCACACCACGTGAACCTTCTCCGGCAATTATTCCAGATCCAATCCCTGTTGTAATGGCACCCAAACCAACACTTATCCCAGCTCCTAAGTAAGCTGCAATTCTTATATATTCTACAGATAATTCCATCATTTACTCCGAGATCTCTACACCAATATATGTAAGTGCCAGCATTGTGAAAACAAACGCCTGTATAGTTCCTACGAACATACCGAAGAATAAGTTTAGCCCAACTGGGAAAACCACATAACTGACAAGAGATGAAACAACTGTAATAATGATTGCTCCACCCAAAACATTTCCGAATAAACGGAACGAGATAGATACAACTTTAGAAAATTCGCCAATAATATCCAAAAGGAAAAGTGGATTTTTAACGGGATTTAAATAATTTTGAAGATGACCCCAAACTCCCTTAACTTTAAGTGCAGTAATATGAACAATTGCTACTGCAAAAACACCAAGACCAAGTGGTACATTAAGGTTCCTGGTTGGTTCCATAAATCCGGGAATTGGTATCATTCCCACCATATTACAAACCCAGATAAATAAAAATAATGTTACAATATATGGAGTAAAATGAATTCTTTCTACACCAAGTGTTTCAATTACAAATTGCTCTAAAGCAGAATATGTTAATTCGAATATTATTTGAGGTTGAGAAGGTCTTTTTAGTAATTTCCTTTTTATTAATAAGGCAATGAATAGCAGTAGAATATCAACGATAAGAAGCATTCGCAGAAGTTGGAACGTGCCGATTGCTGAAGCATTACCAAATACATTCTTAAAAAATTCATACGTCTTATTACTGCCGTATATTTTGGGTGTTTCACCTGTTTGACGGTAATACTCATCTATCTGAAACTCTTCTGTTATCTTCTCTTGAAGGTCATAATGACTTTGTATATTTCTAAAGACAAATTTTCCATCATCAAGCCCAATTTGGAGTTGTTTATTAAAACCACTTGAAACGAATACAAGTGCTGCTTCGATAATGAAGACAATTATAAATATCTTTAATATTGGGCTTTTCTTTTTAGCCATCCTACCCTCTGAAATACTTATTGTTCTTAAGGTTCCTTACAATCTCAACTATATAGATTACGATCTGTGCAGAAAGCAAGCCTACACCAAAAATAATGATATTCGGCTTTACAATAAAGAAGATTACCAGTGCAAATACTGTTAACACAGCATATCTTGTCAGTGATCCTTTTGCAGAATTCACTCTTGATTTTGTAGGAATTAGCTCAATACTTTTCTTTAAATTATGAGCTAACCAATAAAAATTCCCAGCACTGCCCAACGACCCTAGAATCCAGCTTATTGATTGCTTAAAGAACCACGGTAAAGTCAAAATTGCGAGTATGTTTGTCAAGAGAATAATCAGCATTATTCTTCTAATGTATCTATTATTATTATCCATATTATTAGTCATTCTTTTTCTAACGTTTTTTTTAATAATTTATATGCTGCAATAACGCCAGCTGCTGTTCCCAGAAGAACACCAATTAAAATCAATATTCCATCAGTTTGGAATTTCTTTTCAAGGAATATCGCTCCTGCCAAAAACAGAAGTATCGAGCCAATTATGGTAAATCCCAATTGGGATATCAAACTAAGATATTTGATCAGCTCACTATTCAGTGGATTCTTTTTTTTCCGCATCTGGTGATATTATTGGGTTTCTAATTGGTTTTGTACCGGAAGTCATCGAGCTAGTTCCATTAAATACTGCTCCAGTATGTATTTTTAGGATCTTTGCAACAATATCTCCATTCATTCTGGCGCTTCTATCTAACTCAACCCCATCTTTACATATCACATTTCCAACTACCTTGCCGGAAATCAGACATTCATCGGCTTTAATATCAGCTTTAGCAATTCCGGATGATCCGATTGTAACAAATCCGTCAGATTCTATTGTACCTTCTACTTCGCCATCAACTCTTACTCCACCTTGAACATAAAGTGTGCCCTTTATTTTACTTCCTTTTCCAATTATAGTTGAAAGTTCTACTCTTCTATTCTTATTCATATTTTGTACCTCCTACTTTTTTATATCAATATATTCTTCGGGATCAACATTTTTTCCTTCAAACATTATTTCATAATGCAGATGTGGGGCAGAGCTATTCCCTGTATTCCCTACCAAAGCAATTGTCTCTCCCTTTTCTACAGTACTATTACTCTCAAAAAATGTTGTTGCAAGATGCGCATAAAGTGTTGCATATTCATTTAAGTGATCTATCATTATTACATTTCCATAATTTTCATCGTAATAAACGGAGAGAACTTCACCTGCTGCAACAGCTACAACCTCAGTTCCCTTTTGTGCGGCAAAATCTAGTGCTGGATGTTTCTCGGAATATCTCTGGCTTATTGCAAAATCACCCTTTAGTGGAATAATATCAGGCAAGAATCTACGCTGTTCGCTGTATTCAATAACTTTCTTGGCTTCACCATTTGTATTTTTATTTTGTTCTTCCAGATATGTATCCATTAATTTCTGAATCTTCTCTTCACTTGTTTGGGAAGATGAAACAAGGTTGCTATCTTCGGAGATTTTCTTATTGAGCTGTTTTATATAGTTTGTAGATATCTCGAGCTCTTGTTGCTGCTTATCAACTTGTTTTTTTAGCTTAACATTCTCTACATAAAACCAGGCTGTTATTAATAAAATAATGATTAAAAATATTACAATGACAAATTTCATCTTCTTAGTTTTTCCAATAATTCATTCAATTCATCTTGTGAAGAGTAGTAGAAACTAACCTTCCCTTTGTAGTTGTTATCAGAGATCTTTACCTTTGAATTAAATTTCTGTTTCAGGTTTTTTTCTAGTTCTTTTAACTCGGGAATTTCAATTATTTCTTTCTTCTTTTTAGAAGGTGAAACTGTCCCTGTTTCTTTAATGCGTTTTGCTTCTTCTTCTGCCTTTCGCACAGAAAGTTTATTCTTGATTATAAGCTGCGAGAATTTATCTCTCAATTCCTCATCAACTTGCAAAATTGCCCTGGCATGCCCGGATGATATTTGCTCATTCAAAATCATCATCTGTACATCATCACTTAATTTTAGAAGTCTTATAAAATTTGTTATCGTTGCTCGATCTTTACCCACTATCTCAGAGATCTGAGCATGTGTCAGCTTAAATTCCTCATTCAATTGTTGATATGCTTTTGCTTCTTCAATTGCTGTTAAGTCTTCTCTTTGCACATTCTCAATTATAGCGAATTGTAACTGCTCTTTGGGTGAAACGCTGCGAATAATTACAGGTATCTCGCTGAATCCAGCCAACTTAGAAGCTTCCAGCCTGCGTTCACCCGCAATAAGTTCATATTCACCCTCATCTTTTGTAGTTACGATTATTGGTTGAATTATCCCGTTCTCTTTCAATGAATTTGCAAGTTCCTGCAGTTTTTCATTGTTAAACAGCTTTCTCGGTTGATATCTATTGGGCTTTATCTGATCAGTTTTAATGGTTGTGATTCCGGTTGAAACGTCTGTGGATTCTGGAACTGCACTAATCAGAGCCTCTAATCCTTTTCCTAATTTTGTCATCTTGCCATCACTTCCTTTGCTAATTGTAAATAGCTTTTTGCACCAGATGATTTTATATCATAATGGAATATTGATTTTCCAAAACTTGGTGCTTCGCTCAATTTCACACTGCGATGTATTATAGTATTGAATGCCTGCTCCTGAAAATAGCGTCTCACTTCTTTAGCAACCTGAAGAGAAAGGTTAAGTCGTCTATCATACATTGTGAGCAGAATTCCCATAATATTTAATTCGGGGTTAAGCCCTTTTTTTATTAATCTAATTGTGTTAAGTAGCTGGCTCACTCCTTCAAGTGCATAATACTCACACTGTATTGGAATTAACACATCTGTGCAGGCGGTTAGTGTATTCACCGTAAGCAAGCCCAATGAAGGAGGACAGTCTACAATGATGAAATCATAATCATCTTTTATTGGCTCCAAAGCTTCCTTCAGCTTAAATTCACGTGAATATTCTTTTACCAGCTCAATTTCTGCACCACTAAGGTCTACGTTAGAAGGTACAATATCCAGCTTTTCTAAGATGGGAGATTTTTTTGTAACTTCACTCATTTTTACCTGACCGATTAAAGCCTCGTAAATATTCGGACTACTCCCTTCCACGCCTATTCCACTTGATGAATTCCCTTGTGGATCAAAATCTATTAGCAGTGTTTTCTTCTCATAAATCGCTAGGGCAGAGGCAATATTAACAGCTGAAGTCGTTTTACCAACGCCACCTTTCTGATTTACAATTGCAATAACTTTTCCCATCTTTTCTCCAGAATATTCAGCAGAAACAAGCTTTATTCCTACTTACTTATTTAATGCTAAATCTCAATTTCAATAATTTTTCGTTCCCCAATTGCAGGATGTGAAACATCATGAATTTTGCGTTTTTTAAATTGCGTAATATCATCTACTAACTTGCTCTTATATAAAATTATCTTACCGTTATTCTTAATCAATTTAAATAAAATACTCTTATACTTAGGCAAGATCTTCACTGACCTGCACACTATAATATCAAAAGACCCAAACCAACTATTTTCTAAATCTTCCAGCCGTGAAACAATCGTGAAACAAGATGACAGGTCAAGAATTTTAATTATATTTTTTACGGCATTGATCTTTTTATGTGTTGAATCCAATAGATAAAGCTTAGAGTTAGGAAAAACAAGATTTAAGGGTATTCCAGGCAATCCACCTCCAGTTCCAAAATCCAGTATTTTTTTATTGGAAAGATCTGTAATCTCAATTGGAAGAAGGGAATCTAAAAAATGACGTGTCCAATATTCATCTTTTGGTGTTTTCCTTGAAATAAGATTAACTTTGGAATTCTCTTCCCAAAGAGCTTCAAGCAATTTATCAAACGAATCCATAAGCTCATCAACTCTTTTAGGCAGATGTATTTCCAAATATTTTCTAAAAATTTCTTTGTTCATAATATTTCCTTTTTGGTAGATTTCAAAAAGCAATTTGGAATGTCAAGACATAGATTCCTACTTCAGTTGGAATGACAAACACACAAATGACAAATTACTTTAACAACAACATCTTCTTTGTTATTATGTTAGTTGGTGTTTGTAATCTGTATAAATAAACTCCTGAAGAAACCCTTTTGCCATTATCATCTTTACTGTCCCAAAGCGTTTCACTTCTACCCAGAACCATATAACAATCTAATAAAGTCTTCACCTTTTGACCTTTAATGTTGAATATCTCCAGCTTTACTCTACCGGATTCGGGAAGATTAAAAACGATTTTGGTTTCAGGGTTAAAGGGATTTGGGTAATTTCGTAAATTATAATTAGTAATTGGTAACTCATTATAAAAAACTCCAACGGTATCAGCACCAAACTCATAACATCCCATATCAATAATTGCTATTCCGTCTTTATTACCATCCCAAACGCGATAATTGTGTAATAAATCCCAGGGAGGTAGGAATAAACCTGTTGTATCCGGTGTGCCTGTATCGATGCAAGGAGACAGATCCGTTAGTTGATATGGATCATTGCCTGATAGCAGAAATAATGGATCCTCGTTAATATTACCTTCCAACCAATTAATAATGGCTTCATTAGGTGGATTACCAGGATAGATCGCACCTTCTCCACCTTCTATATTGCAATATTCAACATTCAGGATAGAAGGTATAGTAGGCCAGTTACCAGTATTTATTTCATATTCGTAATCTGATTCGTTATTATAAAGAATGTTATTCCGAAAATCAATTTCACCGAATATACCAAGTGGGCAAACATGTGAAGTATTCTGTGTAAATGTACAATTATTTACTTCTACCGAACCAGGACTACTGATATAAGCAATATAATTCCCATTTATTGTAGAATTATTAACAAATGAACAGTTACTAATTTTGATATCAGGAAAGCAATCCTGTTGTGCTGAAATTTGAATTGTATAATATTCTTCATCAGGAAAAGGTGGAATATCCGAATTAGAGAAAACACAATTTTCTAATTCTAAATAATCATCCACTTGGCAGTAAAAATTAGAAATAAATTGATCAGGACCTATTGAGTCGTTATTATCAAAAACACTGTTTTTTATAACTGCATTACCACCATCCAATGAAAAACCAGATGCTTTTTCTGAGATGTTGTTAAGTATATTTAAATTATTAATAAAAAGACCATAACACCTGTATAAGTCAACTGAGTAATGAGAGCTAATATTATTTTCTTCAATTAATAAATTATTCAAGTTAATATTATCACATGATGATATACCAATTACATCTAACATTAATTGACCGGAAGATGTAAAAGTGAAATTCTGTAAATCACAATAGCCCTTTTCTGATCCCATACCATATGTTTTTTCAGAGTAATCATTCAGAAGAATTGTATTATCCATATTCTCGCCAGTTAGATTAACATATTTTTTACCGCCTAACGGAAATATCTGATCGTTCAATTCTCTAGAGTAAGCACCAGAGGAAACATACACAGTTTTAGGATTAAGGCTGTCTGATTCAATTTTTTGAAGTGCTATAGCTATAGTTTGTAAAGGTTCTTCGGGATTTAGGCCACTATTACTATCACTTCCATTAGTTGAAACATACAAATCATGGTTAATTTTTTCTAAGAAATAGTTTTGTATATCGAAAGTAAGAACTCCAGTACTTGATGTTTGATGATTATAACGTGCATAGTAATTAAAATCATCTTGAACTGTAAACGTATCAATAATAACTTCTACATCATTCACTGCATCAGATACAAATATATCCATTATACTACCAGCGAAATTATTATATACACTACATAAATTCACCGGATCAAAAGTTACTGTGGATTCATATAATATATTTATTCCACCACCTGCAATTGCTTGGTTATTGAAAATACTTACTCCAGATAATTCAACAGTTGCTCCTTGAATTTTGATTCCTCCTCCAGAAACTGCTGAATTATTATGAATTCTGCTGTTAATGATACTAACTGATGGAGGAGAATTTGGATAGGGTGTAAATATTAAGACTCCCCCACCTAATCGATATATATCTCCATACATAATTGAACCAGACCCATTTGTAATTGTAAAACCACGCAGAACAGCATTTACTTCTTCATTACCTATTATGACGCATGAACCTTGCTGATTGCCATCAATAATTGTAGTGGAAATATATGTTTCATCTCCAGTAAGTATTTCCAGACTTGCAACTGTAATGTTTTTTCCATTATAGTTTACATTTTCAAAATACCTACCTGGATATACCAGAATTGTATCACTATGAACAGAAGCATTGATTCCTTCCTGGATGGTTGTGAAGTTGCCGGTGCCGTCTTGTTTAATGTGCCAGGTTGTGGAGTTTAACAACGAACAAAAACAAACAAAAAAGAACAAAAAAATAAGTCTGGATTTCAAAAAACCCCCTTTTGTTCCCCCTTTCGAAGGGGGACTGTTAACACAATTGCGTTCGCAAGTTCAACTTGCAAACGAGTTTGTCGGTCATCCTCAGCTTGACTGGGGATCTCAGATTCACAATTCCCATTTCCGTCAAAAGCCGGAAACGGTTAACGATATGGCAATAATTTAATCACAAACAGTTTGTTGTATCGCAACGTTTACGTTGCGCTTATCATCGACGTACAACGTCGATATACTTTCGAATCCAACTTGATTTTAATCATTACATATCCCACTTTCTAAAACTGCTATGTTGTTTTTTTCTGTAAAGAGTAAAATTGTTTCATAGCCTTAGAATTCAATACAAATTAAATTATTTGACACGGGCTCACTCATATTCACAGAGTGGTACTCGAAGATAATCGAGTACATTATGAAGAATATAGAAATAATAGTTTCTGGTAGAGTTCAAGGAGTATGTTACCGTGCATTTGTTATGCACAAAGCAAACGAACTCAATATAAAAGGGTATACGGCGAATCTGATGAATGGAAGTGTAAAGGTAATTGCAGTTGGGGAAGAAAGTGTTTTGAAGCTTTTTATCAATATGCTAAAAGAAGGTCCTTCTATGGCAAGAGTTGATGATATTCATTCCACTGAAATAATTGTCGGTAATGAATTTCAAGATTTCAGTATCAAGTATTAGATTGCGAAAAAAGAATTATATGATTATTAAAAAAGAAATATTGCAAATCCTTATTATCTGCATGTCAATCTCTTTATCCTCAATTTGTATAGCGCTTTCCAGTAATCCACTTTATGTTACACCTTCTGGTGATTATCATATTGTAAAAAAGGGGGAGACCCTGCAATCTATCTCAGGGCAATATTCACTTTCTATAGAGAAAATAAAACTATTTAATAACATGACTTCAAATCGAATATTCGTAGGACAGAAGATTTTTCTTTATCCACATCCTTCTAAAAAGCAAGAATTTGTAACCCAGCGAAAGATCCCCAAAAAGGGGTATCATCTGGTCAAACCAAAAGAGTCGATTCACCGTATTGCAAAAATGTATGATCTAAGTGTTTTTGATATTCTCGACTATAATAATTTGAATACATACAAGCTTGAGCCCGGTATGAAAATAATGTTAGCTACTGGCAAAACAAAACCGGTAGAAACTTCCAAGCCACAAATAGAACCAACAAAACAGAAAACACCAAAAACGGGAAAACCAATTCCCACACACCCCACTATTACAAAACCAAAAACAAAATTAGCTTTACCTTTAAATGGTACGATTACATCAGAATTTGGATTACGTAATGGAAGACCTCACAAGGGAATAGACATAGCCGCTGATAAAGGAAATCCCATTCATGCAGCGCTTAAAGGGAAAGTTGTGTATTCTGGGACTCAACGTGGATATGGTAATGTGATAATTTTAGAACATGACAATTATGTAATGACTGTTTATGCACACAATGAAGCGAATCTTGTAAGATTGGGTGAGATTATATACAAAGGACAACCTATTGCAACCGTTGGTCAAACTGGGACAGCAACGGGTCCGCATCTTCACTTTGAATATAGAGTAAAAGGAAAGGCTATAAATCCACGAAAAGTTCTTCCTGGATTTTAGCATTGAATATAATTATGGTAGATAAAGATAAATTTCTAAAAATCGGAGAAGTGGCAAAGCAGCTTAGTATTCATGATCAAACAATTAGGATGTATGAACGCAAGGGTTTGATAAAGCCGACTAGATCTGAGCATAACACAAGACTTTTTACACGTAATGATATTACGAAGGTCACAACTATAATAACTTTAACACTTGAACTAGGCATGAATCTTTCGGGAGTGAAGATCGTTTTTTCATTAGCAAAAAAGCTTAATATGAATGATGATGAATTACTTGATTTTATTTATGACCATATTAATGAGTTTCAGGTTTAAGGTATATTATATAGGATGAATATGACAAAATTAAATGCAAGAGATGAAGTGCATAAAAGACTGATAATCAATGTTCCGTTAATCTTATTGATTCGGTTAGAACTAAAATAGGAATAAAAAATGGCAGAGAATATTTTTAATGATAAAGCATTACAAACATATCTCAATGAGATAGCAGAGATAGTACCATTAACCAGAGAAAAAGAGCACGCATTGGCCATAAAAGCACAAAAAGGTGATCAGGCTGCAATAGAAAAACTTGTAACTTCAAACCTAAAATTTGTTGTTAAAATTGCCGCGAAATATCAAAATCGAGGACTAACCCTTTCTGAACTTATCAGTGAAGGGAATATGGGCCTGATAAAAGCAATAGATAAATTCGATCCGGGGCTGCATAATAAACTTATTTCTTATGCTGTTTGGTGGATTCGTCAAAAGATTCTATTTGCACTTGCAGAGAAGACTTCAGTTATTAGAATGCCGCTTGGTAAAGCAACTCAAGCTAATAAAATAAAATATGCCAAAGATAAAGTATTCAGTGAAACCGGACAACAGGCAACAATCGAAGAAATTTCGGAAATAACAGAATTAGATGAGAACATAATAAAAAAAGTGAGCGCTCGAAACAAGAATGCGCTCTCAATTGATAATGCCGATTTTTCTAGAAATAGTAGTAATGTAGCACTTAGCGATCTGTTAACAGATAGAAGTGGAATCGACCCGAAAACATTGTATTATCGCGAGAAAGTAGAGGAGAGTATTGATAAATCAATAAACACTCTTGGCTCTCGTGAAGCTTATATTGTGAAACAATATTTTGGGTTAGAAGGCGGTAGAACCAAGAACTTTGCACAGATTGGGGAAGAACTGGGATTATCCAGAGAACGCGTAAGACAGATTCAAAAAGCTACACTAAAAAAGATATTAGAAGATTCATACAGCGAAATTGATAACGATTTTGATAATTTATTAAGTAGTTAACACAATCTTAGTATGAGAATATTAAGATCTATATCTCCTCATTCTCCAGAATAATTTCCTTACTTCTCGTTCCCAATCCCTTTATCCCTCGTTCTACTCCTCGTTCCCAAACTTTCAACTATCCTCGTTCCCAAACTTTCAACTATCCTCGTTCACAAACCCCTGTTTGGGAACGTATCCAAAGTCCTCTTTGACAAAACATTACTCTCCATAATCTTCCATTCCCTATTTATCATCCAACACATCAACTTTAAACGGACATTCTAAATCGTACAAATTCCTGGCACTGGAATAATACCAGTCTCTATCTTCAAGAACCAATCCTCGCTTAACTGGATTATTATGAATGTATTCAGCCTTTTGATTGAACATTTTTTTACCTTGAATCAATTTTGGATGGCTTCCTTCTTCCCAGAACTGAAAAGTTGATTTTATTTTATGTGACTTTTTGAAATATTTCATTAAAGATTTGATCCAATGTCTTGAATCGTTTTCTAATAATATCAATATTTGTTTTGCGGTGTATTTTTTGAAATCCTGAACCACTTTACTGATATTTTCATTATGAGACATTATTGCATGAACATGGTTATCCATTATTACATAATTAAAAATCTTTAGTCCTCGTTTCTGACGATAAAACTCAAAATTTTCGATAATAACGTCACAGTATTTTGAGTTAGTGAAGACAGGAATTTTTTCTAAAACAGTAAACGTAAGAAAATAGAGTGAATTTTTAGAATCAACAAATTTGTATCGAGAGCGCATTATTGGCTCCTTTTTTAAACTGTGGTTTCTATTTTTTTTGTTTGGGAATGTCGAACCTTACATCTCTTTATCTTCTATAATAATATCCTCTAATGTTCCATCTTTAGTAATTTTAACATTACCAATTATCTCAACATTTTTACCAAAATAAACATCTTCAGAAATAATTAAACTTCTACACTTTTTTAAAGAGGGAATTCCACTTTTAAATCGTTTTTCAAAATTATTAATGTCTTTATAAAATTCATCACGCAATTCGATATGGGGAACTTTTGCATATTCATTTACTAATTTCAATTTGAAATCTGATGTGAGTTCATAAGCATCACTTAAAATTGCTAACATGTCATTTGTTTTTTTTACTGGCACAAACCTATCTCTATTAACAATTATAGCTTGAGAATTTTTGAAAACACTTATCGCTGCACCCATAGCTGATTCAACCTGATAAACTTTTTCTCCCTCAACTTCTTTTTTATTCAATATTATTGTAAGTGGAAGCAGATATCTAGTCTCATACAGACGTTGTTTTACCACTTTCAAATTTATCCAAAGATTATTCGTATTAAAATAAGAATATCTATCAATATCTTGAAAATTTTCAACTTCATCATCAGGGCATTGCGCTGTTTCCCTGAGCATAAGTTGTCCTTTTTTTGTTTGTGCCAAGTGCCCACCTTTTTTATCCATTTCCGTTCTTTTGCAAACTTCCATCAGAAAAGGCAGCTTTTCAATAGCAAAATGAGCTAATATCTTTTCCTCAATTACAGCACCAAGATTATCTGAATTAGAAATAAACGCATATTCAAAACCATTTGCTATTAGCTTATCCAAAACACCGGAAATTGCCAGCGCAGAATAAATTTCACCATGTCCGGGAGGATTCCAATTAAGACTGTCATTCTCATTATTTAGAGGTGAAAGATCACTCAGTTTTATTTTAGGAAATTTGTTTTGTACAAAATCAAGCGGGATAGTGGAAAGAGTTAAATTGCTGTATTTTTCTAAATAGGAGAGGGAATCTTTTTGAGTATTGAAACTGTGCATTAATATAAGTGGAATATTTTTGTCGGATTCTTTTCTCAAATGAAGAATTTGTTGAGCAATAACATCCAGAAAATTATTCTCCCCTTTAATTTTAAGAAGAGTTTTTGCTTTTTTAAGACCCATACTGGTCCCAAGTCCACCATTAAGTTTTATTACCGCAAGTTTTTCTAATGGAGGAGCCTTGGCAGCTTCGAGATCATTGTAATTTATCAGATTTTCTTTTGCCGGTGGTTCAATTTCTGTCTCGCTAAGTTTACCGGTTGCACCTTCAAGAATTTTGTAGTATGAGTTAGAAAATGATTGAATAACCAGATCTTCCAAACCTTCATTTTTCATGATCTCTACAAATTCACTTAAATAGCTTTTCATATATGCTCCTATAATTATTCAGAAATTTATCTTCTCAGCTATAGAAATATTCTTCTTCTTATTACCTTCTCTATTGCGATTTACGATCAATTCTCCCAAAAGTCCTATAGAGAAAAATTGCAGACCGATAATCATTAAAAGAGTTCCTAAATACAAGAGCGGACGATTATATAATGGTACATTAAAACCCAGCTTCATGATGGATAAGTAGAGAGTGATAATGAAACCAATAATACCGAAACCAAAACCAACTCTGCCGAATAAATAGAGAGGACTGTGAATATAGCCGGTTACTAATTTTACTGTTAGCAGATCTAGAAATCCACGCAAATATCGTTCTGAGCCATATTTTGTTTTCCCAAATTCTCTTTTACGATGATGAACAGGAATTTCTGCGACTTTAAATCCTAATGAGTTAGCTAAAGCAGGAATATAACGATGCATCTCTCCATAAATATCAAGCTCGTTTATCACCTCTTTTTTATACGCTTTGTAACCACAATTATAATCATGCAATTTTAAGTTAAATGTGTCGGAGGTGACCTTATTATAAAGTTTAGAAGGCCAAGTTTTTGAGATCGGATCTCGGCGTTTAATTTTCCAACCTGTAACCATATCGTATCCTTCATCCAGCTTCTTAATGAAATGTTCAATCTCTTTAGGGTCGTCCTGAAGATCTGCGTCCATAGTGAAGATGATATCGCCTTCTGCTACATCAAATCCAACACTCAAACCGGCAGATTTTCCAAAATTTTTCCTTAGTTTTATTAGTTTTACGTTTTTAGATTCGGAAGCTAATATCTGCAAAATTGTATAGCTGTCATCCGTACTACCATCATCAATAAAAATAATCTCATATTCGTATTCTTTTACATTCTCAATAATTTCTGAGTACAATTGATTCAGGCTATCCTGTTCGTTAAAAACTGGTATCACAAATGATAATTTCATTTATCCATCCTCTTTCTAGAAAAACATATTTACAAGGCTCATCACCAATCCAGATGCTATTGGAATCTTTATATTATCGTCAATGGGGATCCTGGAAAATTCTGCAATAGTTGCAGTAACGGCTCCTGCTAAGGCAACTACCGGACCTAAAAAAAGAAGTCCGAAAACAAAACATCCGATAAAACAGGCTAGGCTCCCCTCTAAGCTTTTTGCAGTATTGAATAATTTTCTTTTACCGTATGGAATACCAACTAGTGCAGCTAACGTATCTCCAATTGCCAGGAATGCAAGCGAAGCAACTGCGATCTCAGCGGGGAAAAAGCCAATACACATTAATGCTGAAATCATCATGTAAGTAGCTCCGGTAAAGTTGTCAAATTCATGCTTACGAAGAAGAATTCCAACTAAGTTCAGGAATATTCGTTTCGATGTTCTATGCTCAAGGCGAACTACATCAATAATAAGTGCTATTACGGTAAGTGGTACTAAAACCAGAAACATCAGTTTCCGGTTATAATGAAAAATAAAATAGTAGGAGAGTGGCAGTAATATCAAACTTATGTGAATTAGTTTTCGATATAACTCCTTCTTCTGTTTTGAGGTCATTTCAATTTTATTTTACTCACAACAAATGATTTTGCTACATCCAGCATCAGTTTAGGATCACCTTTTACAGCTTCTGTAAATAGAGCTTTTAAGCTAAATTTATCCGAAGGTATTTTCTTACAAAAGTTTACTAAATTATTAAATCTTTCATCTGTCATAAATAGGAATTTTTCTTTCATTGAGTGCATAATTTTTTGCGTGTTTCCTAAAGTTTTGTCCCATTCTTTACGATATTTTTTTAGGAATTTTGCATCGAATCTTCCCTTTTTAATCGCTTCCGCTGCTACTTTTCCAGCTATACTTGCTGCTATCATTCCCTGAACAACTCCACCGCCAGTAATTGGGTTTACTTGACGGGCAGCATCACCGACCAACATGATATTATCTTTAACTATCTCTTCTAATGTTGCCGCAGTTGGAACACCTCCATAAACTGTATAAGTAATGGTTGCATTGGGGAATTTCTGAGCTACAAATTTATCTAAATACTCCCTTGGTCCTTTTTCGTGAGATAGATGTCCGGAAATTCCAATACCTACATTTGCAGTACTATCGGATTTCGGGAAAATCCAAATATATCCACCTGGTGAAACCTCATTTCCGAAATAAAACTCACAAGTATCTTTTTTAATATCCAAACCTGCAAGAGTATATTGTACGCAAGTATCAATATCTCTAAGAGCGACAGCTGTTTTTATTCCTGCCCATCTTCCAACGCGAGATTCTGTACCATCAGCAGCAATAACAATATCACATTTCACTTCTCTTGTTTTTCCCATATAGCGATATTTTACGCCAATAATTTTGTCGTTTTCTTTAATCAGATCAAGAGCATTTGCTTTTGTAACTAATTGTGCTCCATGCTTGGCAGCAAGCTCGCAAAGTGCAGTATCAAATATTCTACGCTCAAGAACGTATCCTATTCCATTATTGTGCATCAATGCACTTTCACCATTTGGTGAGGTAAGCATTGCAATATCTATTTGCGAGGCTATCCAGCGTTTATCAATATCAATAAATGGAGCAATACCATTATGAGAAACACCTTCTGCACAACGTACAGGAATCCCCGGTTCTCGGTCCCGTTCCAACATAAGAACAGATGCACCGTTCTCAGCTGCATATCTGGCTGCAACACTTCCTGCAGGTCCTGCTCCAATTACAACGACATCATATCTATCTTTAATCATTATTCACCTTCCTCGATAGCTTTTGCCGGGCATACTTTTAAACAGTTCAGGCAATTAGTACAAATGTTGTTATCTATCTCTACAATAAATTCTGAAACCGAGATCGCATCAACCGGACACACTGCAACGCAGGTTCCACAAATATCACATAGTTCATGTATAACTTTCATAATATCTCCATTTATAACATATATCTTTTTTCTCTGTAATCTATGGATTTAAAAGATGAATTGTTGAAAGTGAAAACGATATTATAGGGTACTTCCGGTTCCATCTTACTCTCCAATTTTTTAAATTGCATTCTTTGAACATCACGCTGAGGGAGGTAATCAATAAGTAGAAATTTTGGTTCGGGATTTCCCTGACCGAAAGGCTGTAGAAGATTATAGTCCATTTTAATATATTCGTTGAATTTATCAAGTTCTCTGCTGCTGATTACAGCATCTATATCAATTCTTTTATTCTCTTCTATTACTGCTTGTTTCAAGTTTATATATTCATTAAATTTGCTTATGAAATTATTTACTTCACTGCTTCTAATAGTAAATCCGGCAGCTTTTGCATGACCACCATATTGTATAAGATGCTCACGGGCATGAGTGAAAGCATCTACCAGATTAATGCCATTTGTGCCACGGGCTTCGCCAATAGCTATACCATTTTTGTTCTTAATAAAAACTACTGGAATTTTATGTTTCTTAGTTATAAAAGAGGCAGAATAACCCAAAAGTTCAAATGGAATTTGATGATCTAAATCCCTAAAGATAAAATGATTTTCAAAGGTTCGTGGAAGTTTTGTTCTGATATAACGACGAATGTTTTCAAGTTTTAATTCTTGATTTTTTTGTTGGTTTTGCATTTCATTGATGATTCTATCTTTTTCTTTGTTATGGGTCACAAGCAACTTCATACTTTTGTGTTCACCATTTTTTCCTCTGCCATTAGAGAGCAATTTAATAATGTAATGAATATTGTTCATTCTCTGTGAATAATTGATTCCTGGCTCTAAATAAGGGCTAAGTTTATACAGTGTGTTATCATCAAAAGTGCTCCAAGTATCCATCACTTCCTTCACAAAAATTCTATTAACATCTAATAGTGGAACCTTATCGGAGATACTGCCTACAGCCACCCAGAAGAGATAATTTCTGTCATCTGTAATTCCAGTAATTTCAGAGATTCTCTTTATTAGGAAATATACGACACCAACACCTGCTAGCATATCAAATGGGAACTTGCATTCTTGTTGTTTTGGATTAATAATTGCCAGAGCAGGAGGTAACAGATTCTCAAGAACGATATGATGATCAGTAACAATAACATCACAACCAAGTTCATTGATCTGTGTAATTGCTTTCTTGCAGGAAACACCACCATCCACCGTAATTACTAAATCAAATCTGTCATCTTTTACTTTATCAATGAAATTCTGTTGGATGCCATGACTATCTATAAGTCTATTTGGAATGTAATAAAAATGATTTTGAGAACCAAGTTTCTCCAGAAAATCATATAAAATATAGGTGGATGTTATTCCATCCACATCGTCATGCCCATAAATAATGATCTTCTCTTTTTGATGAACAGCCTCAATAATTCTGTTGGCTGCAATATCGATATCTTTGAGCAACGAATGATCCGGCAAATCGGTCATTGATGAATGGATAAAGGAATCACTGATCTTCCTGTTTTCCTTTATCTGACCAAAGATTGTATCCTCATCAGAATGCTTATAGTTCCACCTGAATTTCATAGAGTTTTTACCTGCCCTCATCCTCTTCGGGGATTTCGCGATGTTCAATTCTTTTATAACGTTTCTTAAAAATATCAAAACCGGTAATACCAAATGAGAACATTATGGATTCATCACTGATTCCATGTTTATCTACGTCTCCGCGAGTTGTATATGTAACTGCAAATTCAATTTTTTTGTTGGGAGATTTTAAGGGAATTGAGGTTCCAAAAGTGAGAGCTTTTTCAATGATCTTTTCATTATTCACATCGAATGGAAGTTCACGGTAATAGCCGCCAATTCTTAACGGGATTTTCTCATACCATGAACCATAACCGCTAAGAGGATCATAAGCAAATCCTAAACCAAGCTTTAATGTATTCTTGTCGTAATCTTCCGTATCTTGCCACATTTGATAATGACCATCAACTGAA
>Ga0307989_1000305_pt1 | contig 33624 bp, 25 predicted proteins | sample EllFjometagen185_FD_203164 | JGI IMG/M metagenome (GOLD analysis project Ga0307989, IMG submission 203164) | Marine microbial communities from Ellis Fjord, Antarctic Ocean - #185 | ecosystem: Environmental > Aquatic > Marine > Unclassified | place: Southern Ocean | collected 2014-10-08 | reverse complement strand
GCGGGCTTACCTGTATCAGGGCAACATCAAGGCCGATTTCATGGTTTGCAAAAATTTCAGGGATCTGTGAAAGATAAACAGGAATATAATCAATTTTTCCTTCAAAAGCAGATTGCCGCATTAAAAGGGAAATGAAAAATAGTTTTATGGAGAATCTTGAAAGAAAATTTTCATCATTGACATAGTTGGAAAGGGTCGCTGAAAGCATTTGATAGATAACAATATCCTGAATGGATAGATCCTCTACCATGGCTTTTATCAATCTCTGGGGCTCACCACAACCTGTGCCGATAAACACCCTTGATCCATTTTTTATTTTTTTAACACTTTTTTGTGCTGTCAACAGCTTATCAGGGCAAACATCCCTAAGATTCATTTGATTTCTCCTGCCATGCTTGTGAAAAGGATTTAACTGTGATGAGTATTAAATAATTTTAAATGAAAGTACAGTAAAAATAAGAGGCCTTTTCTTTCCCAAATATTTTTTGTTTAAATTTTTTGTTTTGCTTTGGATAAATTTGAGTAAATACAATATTCTAAAGTTCATCTTTTCCTTGTCAAAGGATTAATACAGGTGTTAATCTTTATCCTTTAATTAAGATAGAAAATATTGGAAAGTACTACTGGAAAATGAGACAAGAAATATTTTAGTATCAGTAAATTCTGGCGTAGCAAATGGGAAAATTATTTCACTTTACCGGAGATTGAGAATGAAAAGAGTTGTGTCTTCATTTTTTGCCTTGTTAATGTTTTTATTCCATTCATGCCTTAGTTCGACCATCAGTCCGATATTAGGTTTGGAACGGATTGCGGAAAAACCGGTTAGTCTTTCACCCTCGGTGGTTAAAAATTTTATCCATGATTATCAAAATCTTAAAAGACCTTTGTTTTTTGCTGTTTCTGAAAATGGGAGATATTCTGTATCCTGGAGATGCTATTCCGGCGAATGTTCTCAAGATAAAGCATATAAAGAGATTTTAGAGTATTGTGATAAAATAGGGTTGGATGGAAAGTGTAAGATTTTTTTTCAGAGCAAAAAGAAAATTTATCAATTTCCCATTGCAACTGATGAAACTCTGGGAGCAAAGATTGTTTTTCCCTTAGAAAGTTTTTCATACGGGTATAAGAATGCAAAGGGAATCATCCTGTACTTTCCAGGATATTCAGCCTATACGTGGCCGCCTGATTTAAACGATGAAAAACTTCCTCAATATGTGAAGACGCTTAATAAAAAAGGATATGATATCGCCAAAGTCAATATCCCTTTTTATAATCGCGATCCTCTTATGATACCTGATATTGCATTATATATATTTCAATTATTCAATGAATACAGAACAAAAGGATATGAAAAAATTATTTTTGCAGGGCAGTCCAGAGGAGCATGGTCTATTCTGCATGCCGCTCGTTATATTGACAGCCCTGATGTTTACTACATACTTTCCACTCCTGTCGCTCATGGGGTAAAGGGAAAAAGCTGGAATTTTAGAAAACAGGATATTGAGTTTAAAAAGCTTATAAGCCCTATAATGACAGGTAATTTTGTTTTTTTCTTTTTCTCAAACGATCCCTATGATACAGGTAAAAAAGCTGGGATATTATCAGAACATTTTTCTAAAAAAACTGTGACCATGGTTGTGGATAGGCCAAATAATTTAGCAGGCCACGGGTCTGCATGGGCACATTTATTTGACATAAATTACAGCCAGGCCTTGATACACTTTGTTGAGCAAAAAACTATTTCCCAGATTGAAAAATCGCCTGATTTAAAAAACTGGAAAGAGATTGCCACAAGAGAACATGTGATAAAAAGTGGAGCAAAAAAAATAACCGGGAAAAAATTAAAAGATTTGTTGGACAGATCCACAATCTATTATCCTGAGGATGAATATAAACAATATGGATGGTATATAAATGATTCTCCGTTCTTAAAAGATAATCATGAGTCTGAAGTAAAACTTTCTGGCAGTTATTTAAGAGGAAATACCTATAAAACAACTTGTCATATTAAAAATAGCGGTTTTAGAATATTCAGGAAAGATTTAAATGCCTGGGAAAATTACAAGGTTTTTCAATATACCGACAATATTTACTTTAAGGTGAAAGAAGATTTAAGCGCACACCCTTTTAAAGTACAAAAAGGGTATTTCCCCACTAATCAATGATTATATTTGAATTTGATTTATAAACTGACATCTCGGTCTTTTAATTTTTTAAATTTTTCATCAATGGCAGGGACTCGCCCTTGAATCAAGTCATGACAACTTATGGTTTATCAATAGTCTTTTCATCAATCCAACCAAGATATTCATTTGATCCTGCTATGATATGAATTTGAACAATTTGAGGCACAACATAGCTGCAAAGCAATGGGCCTGGCTTCTTGGTCAGTGGGACAGGTTGTTATAATTAGTGCTTGAACGAAAACTCACCCATCTGCTGCGTTGCATCAAAATTATGCCAAATTATAAATCGGGCCTCATGTACAACAGTACACTCCGGTTTCAGAATCTTTTGCGCCTTGCATATGGGCAATTTTTCGCCCAAACACAGGGTTTCCGGTCAGGCACTAATTATGCATTGTTTCTATATTTCTATATTTTTTTAAAGCCTTAGCGCTTTGGGTTCAAACGTGAGAGTTGAAAAGTAATCATCCATGGTTTCAGCTCTTCTGATTAACTCAACACTTGAATCTTCCCTTAATAGTAACTCTTTTGGTCTGAGGTGGCCATTATAGTTAAATCCCATGGCATGCCCATGAGCCCCGGTATCGTGGATAATCAGGAGATCTCCTTCAATAGTATCCGGCAGTTTCCTCTGGACGGCAAACTTGTCTATATTTTCACAAAGAGCACCCACCACGTCTACTTTTTCCATTACTGCAGACTCTTTTTTGCCATGAATATGGATATGGTGATAAGCATCATACATCCCGGGCCGCATCAGGGCCGACATGGATGCATCCACACCCACATATTTTCTGTATGTGTTTTTATGATTAATAACAGATGTGACCAAAGCACCATGAGGGCCTGTTATATATCGTCCACTTTCCATGTATAGTCTTGGAACCCAAGCATTGCGTTTTTTAAATATTTTAAAAAGTTGGACAATTTCTTTGGCCATGGAATCAAGGTCAAATGGTTTTGCATCAGGAGTGTAAGGGATCCCAAGACCACCACCAATATTGATAAATTCAAAAGTAATGTCGAGTTCTTCGCAGACCAGTTCAACAATATCCAGCAGCATTTGGGTGGTTTCGACCATGTATTTATAATCCAGTTCATTGGATGCCAGCATGGTGTGAATACCAAATCGTTTAACTCCAAGTTTTTTGGCCTGCGTGTAGGCATCTAAAATTTGATCATGACTGACACCATATTTTGATTCTACAGGGTTTCCAATGATTTTGTTGCCGTTTCGGCGCAGGCCGGGATTGTACCTGAAACAGATAAGATCGGGTATATCAATTAATTTTGAAATCAAGGATATATCATCAAGATTCAGGATGCACCCATCATTTTTTATTGCCATTTCAAACTGAGGGGAGCTTGTGTTGTTTGAGGTAAACATTATATCTTCCTTGAAGCTGCCGATCTGTCTGGATAATTGAACTTCCGGTGTGGAACTGCAGTCAAATCCAAATCCCATTTCCTGCATGATTTTCATGATTGAGGGGTTTGGCAATGCTTTGACGGCAAAAAATTCTTTGAAACCTTCAATGTTTTCAAAGGCTGTGGTAAGTTTTCTACAGGTCTCCTTTATTCCTTTTTCATCGTAAATATGAAAAGGGGTTCCAAAGGTGTCCACAATTTGTGGTAGAATCTTAGCAAGTCTTTTTTGATATGAAGTTGACATTGGCATGGGCGATAAATTCCTTATTTCAAAATTTCGGGTAACATTATTTTGGCACTTTCTTTAAAGGTGGAAAGGGCGATAAAGGTTTTGGTTTCTTTTACGATATCAAGATTGGCTATTCGGGTCCTTAAAATGGTTTCAAGTTCAAAATTGTCAGCCACCCGAAGCTTTACCATCAGGCAGTCTTCACCTGCCAGAAAGTGTACCTCCTGAATTTGTTCTATTTTAGAAAGCCTTTCACCGGTTTTAATGAGCTGGGCCGGCAGGGTCACCTTGATTTGGATAAATGCAATCATTGAGCCATTAAACATGTTTGGGTTGAGACGAACTTCGTATCCCTCAATTACACCCTGGGCCTCTAATTTTTTAATTCGTTCCAGCACAGCAGATGGAGCCATCCCGATTTTTCTGGCGACTTCTACATTTGGGACCCGGGCTTTTTTTTGCAGAATTTTTAAAATTTGTAAGTCTGTATTATCCATTTCTCATTTCTTTTATATTTTATATTTGATTAATACAGGTATAATATTCTTTAAACTTATAGTTGTCAAGAATATAATTTCAAATTAATGGAAGATTTTAGAATTATATTCATTTTTGTAAAAAGTAAAAAAGGATTGATTTTTGTTGATAAAACAAAAGCTTTAATATACATATTAATAGATAATCACTCCATACAATAAAAAGGTAGCGACTTATAAAGATGAGAACCGATCCAATTAAAATATTAATGGTTGATGATGAAAACGTCATCCTTGATGTTGCAGAAGAATATTTCCAGAAAAAGGGATATGAGGTTTTTACAGCTGGAAATGGCATAGAAGCCCTTGACGTTTTGAGCAGGGAAAAAATCGGATGTGTGTTTACAGATATTAATATGCCTGTGATGGATGGCCTGGATTTAGCTGAAAAAATCAGGATAAAGGACAATACTCTCCCCGTAGTTGTCATGACTGGGTATCCATCATTAGACAATACCATACAGACATTAAAAAATGGTGTTATCGATTATTTGATCAAACCGGTTAACCTTGAACAAATGGAGCTAACGCTTAAAAGAATTTTAAGAGAACGAGAGCTGTTTGTTGAGAATCTGATTTTAAAAGAAGAGATTGAACGGCAGGAACGGTTAAAAAAACTGAACAATGAGCTGCTTGAAAGGGTCCAGGAAGTAAATACATTGAACCGAGTGATGGAGGATTTTTCAACAACTGATTCAAGTTATGGCATTTTTAATAAAGTTGTGGACTTGGGAGTTGAGGAATTAAAGGCAGATAAAGTTTTTTTTCATATATATTCTGATCAAGATAAATCCCTGGCTCTTGTTGCGAGTTCTCATTGTGATATTGAAAATGAAACAGTTCATTCATTATTTGAAAAAGATATTTCAAAAGCTGCCAATAAATTCATCATGGATATCCTGAAAAGGGATCACAACCCTTGCCTGATCTCTGAGGCTTGGAAAAATAAAAATCTTGATGATGGTGTCAATTCATTAATGGTAGTACCTGTGAAAATAAGGGATAATATTTTTGGTATTGCAAGTGCTTTTTCATTTACCAAAGATAAGTGCTTTAATGAAAAAGATCTTTACTATATGAGCTTTATATCCCAGAAGGCATCCTCTGCCATTGAAAATATAGCATTATATGAAAATATTTATGACAATCTTTTTTCAACGCTCTATGCTTTTGTAACCGCTCTTGAGGTCAGGGATCTGTATACAAGAAAACATTCCACAAGAGTTGCAAAGTACGCCCATATGATTGCTGAAGAAATGGACTGTACAGATGAGGAACTGGATATTATCCGTTTTGCCGGAAGCCTTCATGATATAGGTAAGATAGGTATCAGAGATGACATCCTTTTAAAGCCCAGTCGGCTTTCTCCTGAAGAATATACGAAGATAAAAGAGCACCCAGTGATTGGTGCGGATATCATAAGTAAAATGGGACTTTGGGATCGGGAAATGGTGATTATCCGCCACCATCATGAACGGTTTGATGGTAAAGGCTATCCTGGTGGATTAAAAGGGGATGAAATCCCCAAACTTTCGAGGATTTTATGTGTTGCCGATTCATTTGATGCCATTGATTCGGATAGAGCATATAGAAAAAAAATGGGAAAAAATGAAGTTTTTGATATCATAAAGGAAAATTCAGGTACACAATTCGATCCTGAAGTCGTAAAAGCATTTTTAAAATTAGCAGATCAGGATTTACTTGTTTGATTTCTGGAAATGTATCTGAAAAAAAAGATTCAACGTTAAAAAGGTGTTGACATTTTTTTAAAAATCATATAGATAATCTAAGTTTTTTAACTGGCTTCGGGCCGTTAACTCAGTTGGCAGAGTATCTGCCTTTTAAGCAGAGAGTCGCTGGTTCGAGCCCAGCACGGCCCACCACTTTAAAAAACACTGCGTCCCCATCGTCTAGCCTGGTCCAGGACACCGGCCTTTCACGCCGGCGACAGGGGTTCGAATCCCCTTGGGGACGCCAAATAGAATAACAAGGCTTTCGGCATTTTGTTGAGAGCTTTTTTATTTTTTGGAAATGCAATTCCCACCGTATTCCCCACTAAGTCAGATGTTTTTCTTTATTTTTATCGGTGCTGTATACGTACTTTCCAATTTTTTACTAAAAATATAATGATGTCAGATGCTCATCTTATCCTAACCCTTGACAATTTTCATATAATGACAGTAGATACACCAAAACAATATATGTTTTCAATATGTTAATCCTATGTAGTGAAAAGACTATTGGCCTGAATAAGAATAACTATTATGGGAAAAATAAAGAATCCATAGGCTTGGTCTAAAAATATATAAATATAGTTTACAATTATGAGAAGACTATTTTTTTGACAATATATTTGAATAAGGAGGTAGGTCTCTTATGACAAATCCGCGGCATTATCTTTTTTTGACAATTCTCTACCTTCTGGTTGTGGCAGGAATCTGTGTCTTGCTATTGGAACCCCTTAAGGCAGCATTCATGGCTAACTGGGGTTTTAATCTTTTGATTTTTGCAGCTCTTTGTGTGGGCATTGGCATTAATATTTATCAGATACAGAAGTTGGAGCCTGAAATCAAGTGGATTAAAATTTTTAGAACCGGTGATATGGGAATATCTGTTACTGAACCACCGGCACTGCTTTCTACTCTTGCCAAACACCTGGAAGAAATTCACAGGGATCGGTTTCGCTTGTCTGCCATGTCCCTTAACACGGTCTTGGACGGGATACGGGGTCATCTGGATGAGTCCAGAGAAATCTCAAAATATATGATCGGTCTTTTGGTGTTCTTGGGGCTTTTAGGTACTTTTTGGGGGTTGCTTCAGACAATAGGTACCGTAGGCCAGGTAATCAGTGGTCTTGACGTGGGAACTGGTGATTTTGCCAATGTGTTTGGCCATTTAAAACAAGGGCTTGAAGAACCGCTTAAAGGAATGGGTACTGCCTTTAGCTCATCCCTGTTTGGCCTGGGCGGCTCACTGGTATTGGGCTTTGTCGATATTCAGGCGGGCCATGCCCAGAATCGGTTTTTCAATGAAATGGAGGAATGGTTGACCGGGGTCACACACCTTGTGGAAACTGATGAGGTATCAGAAACAAATGCCAATCTTTCTGTTGCAGCGTTACAGGATATTGACAATCACCTTAAGATAATGATCAAACAGATCCATAAAAATAATCAGGTCATGGCCCATATGTTAAAACAGCAGATTAAACCAGCAGGGGATAACCCGGCCCAGAAAAAATAACAGGAGATCGCAATGCTATCCAAAACGCGACGCATATCAAATCCTATTACAGCCTGGCCGGGGTATGTTGATGTCCTGTCGGCGCTGTTAATGGTGGTTATCTTTGTGTTGATGATCTTTGTTTTAGCCCAGTTTCTGCTCAGCGAGGTGCTTTACGGCCAGAAAAATGAACTGGCACTTCTCCATGATCAGGTTAGTGAACTGGCAGAACTTTTGGGGCTTGAAAAGGAAAAATCCAGTCAGTTGAATAGCGAGGTAAGCCGGTTGTCGGATGCCATAATCGGGTTATCTGAAGACAAGGATGAACTCATGTCCAAAGTTAATGAAGATTCAGTCCGGTCAAAAAAAGACACTACCCAGATAAAACAGCAGATGTTGAACATTGGCAGCCTGAATGAAGATATCATGACCCTGACTAAGGTTAAGGATGAGCTGGAGCAAAAGGTGGCTGACCTTGCTTTATCGCTTTCTGACAGGGACTATCAAGTTATGGTTTTGAGGGATCGTTCAAAGGCTTTGACCGCAAAACTTGCGGATAATGAAGAAATGACAGTGTTGGCACAGGAAAAGATTGAGGAGCAGGATATCCGGATCCAGGCACTTGCCGTGGTGCTAGAATCCCAAAAAGAAGCCATCGCCAAGGAAAAACAATTATCAGCCAGTGCCAGCGCTGAAGTTTCACTCCTTTCCGACCAGATTACCAAACTCCAGGACCAGTTGAGAATGATCAGTGATGCTTTGGCATTAACAAAGATGCAGGCACAGAAAAAAGATAAAAAAATTACTGAGCTTGGCAAACAATTGAACATTGCCCTGGCCCGGAAAGTAAGTGAACTTCAAAAATACCGGTCAGAATTTTTTGGACGGCTACAGAAAATTTTAGGCAAAAATCCGGCAATAGAAATACAGGGAGACAGGTTTGTTCTACAGGCAGGCCTTCTTTTTGAATCCGGAGCTACAGATCTTGGCATAGAGGGCCGCAGCCATCTTACAACCATGGCAAACACCTTATTGCAGATTTCCAGGAAAATTCCAAATGAGATTAACTGGATATTGCGCATTGACGGTCACACTGACCGGGTTCCCATTAAAAATGAAGATTTTGCATCCAACTGGGAATTATCTGCTGCAAGGGCAGTCTCTGTGGTTCGATTTCTAAGTCAAAAAGGTATTCCGGAAAAAAGAATGGCAGCAGCCGGCTTTAGCAAATACCATCCCATAGATACAGCAGAGACCCCTGCGGCCTATCGAAAAAATCGAAGGATTGAAATCAAGCTGACCAGCCAATAGGTAACAGGCAGGTTTTATATCTGGTTTAATTTGGACATATTGGTGTTGTAAGTTTTGTAATGGAACAAATTTAAATTTTAAATTGATCAATTTGAAACTTGTGATTTAGGGTTAGAGAAGAATTGTTTGCAGCATTTTAGATGAAATGGGTTTAACTGATATGACGTATAATTTTGATCCGGATAAATGGTATGATAATGAATTGTTTTTAATTCAGTTAAAATTAAAAACCGGTGAAATAACACAGAATGAATTTGATAAAGAATCTGAAACCCTGGGTAAAAAGCATGAGGAAATATGGAATCGTCTGGATGGTACTTATCAGATAAGTCCGGATAATTAAAAAAAAATGGTTGATTAAATCCATGTCAAATAAATCCAACATTATTGAGGTCAGAAACCTAAAGAAAAAATATAATAACAACACTGCCGTGGATGGTGTTTGCCTATCTATCTTCACTGGCAGCTGTTTTGGGCTTTTAGGACCAAATGGGGCGGGAAAGACAACCACAGTGGAAATGATGGAGAATATCATTCCCCAGGACTCCGGTGATATTTTTTACAAGCAAGGCATCAGGGACAAAACGTTTAACCAGGAAATCGGTATCCAGTTCCAGCACACAGAACTTTTGGCATATTTAACAGTGGAAGAAACCTTGAGGACATTTGCCTCTTTTTATAATAAACATTTGCCGGTTGAAGAAATTATTTCTTTGTGTATGTTGGAAAATATTAAAAAGAGACTGAATAATAAAATTTCAGGTGGTCAACGGCAGAGATTGTTACTGGGCCTTTCCTTTTTAAATGATCCAGATCTTATATTCTTAGATGAACCCACAACAGGTCTTGATCCCCAGGCAAGAAAGCATATCTGGGAAATAATCCGGAACATGAATAAAAAAGGAAAGACCTTTATCCTGACCACCCATTACATGGAAGAGGCTCAAAGTTTATGTGATACTATAGCCATTATGGATAAGGGCTGTATTATTGAACAGGGATCTCCTGAAAGTCTTATTGATAAACATTGTAAGGGTATGGATTGTCCCTGGAATCTGGAGTCTGTCTTTTTGAAATTAACCGGTAAGAGTTTAAAAGAATAAGATCATGAGTTTCAAACGAATGTGGGCGCTCTTTGTGGCCAGGAATTTTGAATTTATACGAGACCGGGCAGGGTTTGGCTGGAATATCCTTTTTCCATTTTTAATTGTTGCAGGTTTTGGTGTGATCTTCAGTTCTGATTCAAGCTCTGAGTTTAAGATGGGGGTTTTCCCGGTTAACCCCGATAAGATGAATGTCAAGGCGCTTAAAATTCCTGAGAAACTCAAAACCGATGGCTATATTAAGCTTGTTCCTTTTGAAACCTATGATGAAGCGATTGACAAACTTTTGCATCATAAAATTGATATCCTTTTGGAAGATAAAGGCCCAAAACTTAGGTATTGGATCAGTGATTCTTCACCCAAAGGATGGGTGATGGAAAAGGTAGCCAAAGAAGCCATTATACCTGAAGACATGTTCGCATCAAGAGTCATCAAACAGCAAATCAAAGGGGAGCAGATCAGATATATTGATTGGCTTTTCCCAGGTATTCTTGGGATGAACATCATGTTTTCTTCCCTTTTCGGGGTGGGGTATGTCATTGTCAAATACAGAAGAAACGGTGTGTTAAAACGGCTTAAGGCAACCCCTGTTACTGCATTTGAATATTTGACCGCTCAAATGATATCACGGGTCATGATTTTGCTGTCCACATCATTTCTGGTCTGGTTTGGATGTGATTTATTATTTTCTTTTAAGATGCAGGGATCTTATTTTGATGCGTTCGTGATTTTTCTGGCAGGAACCATTTGCCTTGTCTCCCTTGGATTGATCATCGCATGCCGGGGAACAAATGAAGAATTAACCAATGGGATAATCAATTTTATCTGTTGGCCCATGATGTTTTTATCAGAAGTATGGTTTTCCATCGAAGGGACATCTGCCTGGGTTAAAAGTATTGCGAAAATGTTGCCGTTAACCCATTTTTTATCGGCAATAAGAAAAATTATTAATGATGGTGCAACCCTTTCACAGGTCTCCTCCGAGATTGTCATTCTCTTAGCAATGAGCCTCATTTTCCTGAGTATCGGTTCCATATTTTTCTCTTGGACCAGGTAAATCCTAATGTTGCAAAAGCCATGAAGCTCTTATATCCAATTTGAATAGTAGGCATCATATCTATTTATAAATATTTCAATATATTGTATAAGATAAAAGTTGTTCTTGTTTATTTTTTGGAGGTTAAAATATGAAACCGGTAGTGGCCCTTATTGGCCGGCCCAATGTGGGTAAATCCACATTATTTAACAGGATAACACGCGCTAGAAAAGCGCTTGTTGATGATTTTCCTGGTGTGACAAGAGACAGGCATTATGAGGATGCACAATGGAATGATATTGAGTTTACTATTATCGATACAGGAGGTTTCTTAAGTACAGATGATGATTATTTTGCCTCCCAGATTAAAGCGCAACTGACAATTGCCGCTGAGCAGGCTGACGTTCTCATTTTTATCTTGGATGGTCGTGCAGGACTGTCGCCGTACGACCGGGAGCTGGCAGATTTTTTGCGCAGGATGTCCAAACCCGTATTTTATCTGATCAATAAAATAGAAAGCTACAAACAGCATGATGAACTTTTTGAGTTTTATTCATTGGGCATTGATCATTTTTATGAGATTTCAGCAGAGCACGGTATTGGTGTAGGGGATTTTTTAGATGACCTTGTCCAAGCCTTCCCTGAATATGAGCAATCAAAAGAAGATGACGAGAATATTATTAAAATTGCCATTGTTGGTCGGCCCAATGTGGGAAAATCTTCCCTTGCCAATCGGTTGTTTGGTGAACAGCGTCTTGTGGTCAATGAAAAGGCCGGCACAACACGGGACGCCATAGAGCTTAAATGTGAGCATAAAGGCAGGCAGTTTATACTTGTGGATACTGCCGGTATTAGGCGTAAAGGAAAGGTCACACAGAAAATAGAAAAATTTTCCATCCTCAAATCATTAAAAAGTCTTGATGACTGTGATGTGGCATTGATTTTGATTGATTCAGATGAGGGCATCACAGATCAGGATATCACTATTGCAGGATATGCTGAAGACAGGGGATGTGGTGCTTTGTTCCTTTTAAACAAATGGGATCTTTTGGATAAGGAACGCAAAAGCATTAAAAAATATATGGAAGATTTAAGGAATAAATCAAAATTTTTATCCTATGCACCTGCAATGACAATCTCTGCTCTTACCGGACAAAGATGCCATAAAATCCTGGATGAAGTGGTAAAAATACACAAAGAATATTGCCACAGGATAAATACAGGAGTGTTGAACCGGATTATTGAGGATGCTGTTTACAGGACAGAACCCTCATTGCATAAAGGGAAAAGATTAAAATTTTTCTATGCCACCCAAGTAGCTACAAAACCACCTTGTTTTGTATGTTTTGTCAATTTCCCAAAGGCGGTTCATTTTTCTTACGAACGATATCTTCTCAATCAGTTAAGACAGATGATTCCATTGGAAAAAACACCTATTAAGCTCTTTTTTAGAGAAAAAACAGGCAGGATAAAATTTGTCGGTAATTCAAAAGAAGATGAAAGAATTTTTCAGAAAAAGAAAAAACATAATACCCAAAGACAAAAAGAGAGAACAGAACAGAGCAAAAGAAAAAGAAAAAGGGATAAGGGCAACTCTTAGAGATAATACCTCAAAACGGCTTGACCAAATGCTTTTTATAGTGGTGAATTATTTGTTGGGTTGTCTGAAATGCGTGAGTCTGCCAAGAGCAAGATCGTATTCGTTCCAGTCATCAAGATATGAACTTAAAGCTTCCCTGTAATGGTGAGTAGCTTTTTCCCGGTTCTGATCCCCTTCTGCCCACAGTCCCAGAGCTGTATGCAGGGTAATTAATTTTTCAGGTTTTTTACCCGCAAGTTTAATTAATGTTTCTTCTTTTGTTTTTAAAAGAAGGTGTTTGGCAATAATGTTGTGCCAGGGGTCATGGGTTTCTGTTGAAAATTTTATTAAATGATCCATTGATTCCTGGCTTTCCCCCATTATTTTCAGAATTCCTCCTTTTAATAATCCCAGGCTGAGGCTTAAAGAAGTCTCTCGGCTATGATGTTTAAAATAGATGTCAATGAAGTCGATTGCCCTTTGCCATTCACTGTGGGTGGCATGGAAAAAGGCAATTATTCCGACAATCGTCCGGTTTTCCGGTGCCAGCTCAAGAAGCTTGATATAGATTTGTATTTTTTCTTCATAATTAAATTTGTTCGACTCAAACTTTTGAATCAATATTGAAATGTTATCTCTGTATTCAGATGCTGATTTTCTGTAATCTTTTGCTTTCTGTCTAAAGGCTGCAATGGCTTTTTCAGACATCTGTTTATCTTTCAAAAGTGCAGCACGCTCGGTCTGGATATGATTCAGTCTTGAAAAAGAAAGATAATAAATCCAATCATTGATACCAGCATTTATAATAGATTCTTTAAACATCTTTTGGGCTTTGCCAAATTCATTATTTTTTTCTGAAATAAGCCCTTCAATAAAGAGTCTCCAGCTTTTTTCAGATCGGGTTTCATAATCTATAAAATCTGGAGTAATTCTTTTTTTGTTTTTTAATACCATGGCCAGATAACCTGAAAATTCTTCTTCCTCATACCAGTTCATGGAAAAAAGACTTTTTGTAAGAGTATCGGACGTTTCATGGTTTGTAACCCAGTCAATAATATAAAGCATCAGCCTGGATGTAGCGTTTTCCTGTTCGATTAGGGAGAGGGTCTTGAAATACTGCCGGCTTTTATCCAGATCCATGGTACTAAAGTTCAGCATTCCAGCTGCAAACATCAGAACAGGGTCTTTGCTTTTTTTAAGCATGGTCTCACATAGGTCAGCGGCTTTTTTGAATTTATTTTCAATAGCAAGGTTGGTAATCTGTTCAAGTTTGGATTCCAGGGAAAAATCAAGAATCCCATCCCAATGGGGCTGACCGGTTTTTATCGATTCAATAAGCTTGGCTGGTCTTGAAATGGGCAGTATGAGTCCAAAGTCTGATAAAGGTGTGCTGACTTGATAATAGCCACTGGGCTTGTCTAAAACGACACCAGATGCAATCCCGATAACATGGCCTGACGCATTTATAGCAGGGCCACCACTGTTCCCTTTATAAATAGAAGAGTCAACCTGGATGATTTCTTTGGAGGTTCTTCTCACATGTCCTCTGGTAATACTTGTATTAATATGGTCATCCTGGGTACGGTTCCCTAAGGGGAATCCTAAAATTATGACAGGTGTAAGACGCTGTATATCATCTGAAGTAATTGTGGTTTCAAGTGGTAAAGGTTTTAGATGGGAGGGCAGGGTATCTATTTTTAAAACCGCAAAATCATTTTTAAAAGGAGATTTTATAATTTCTCCGGTTTTTAAAGAAGACCTTGGAACCCCCACGGTTTTCAGATTACCTTTGCCATTGGTAGTGTAGGCGGAAGAAAGGTAATAAGAATCCGATAATTCCGCACTACCTCTTAACGCAGGCAACCGATTGAATGCTTTTTCTCCTTCAAACCATAAAAACATTCTGTGATTAAATTCAACTGGTTTTTTTAAAATGGCATGTTGGTTATAAACTTGGAAAAGCTTGGAATCATTTAGCCAGGGGCAGGCAACATGACGGTTGGTAAGAAGATATCCTTTGCTGTCTACTAGAAAAGCTGTCCCTTCCACAGTGTTTTTATATATAATTTGTTGGGTATCAGTCAGCCAGTATTCAACCATTAAAAATGCTACAGAGCTGGTATATGATTCAACAAAGTTAGAAAGTACTACTTCTTTTTTGTTTTTATTAAAATTGACATACATCCAGGAGAGGGTTCCAAAGGCAAAAATTCCAACAATAATTAAAATCAACAATACCACTATTTTTTTAAACCATCTTAATTCTTTCAGTAGTCTGGTTTTTTTCTTATGAGGTGACTGCTTCTGGTCTGAATAGGGTAGTCGGTCTAAAATTTGGGATAATGCTAATGCAACTTTGCCCATGGTTTGAGGTCTAAGATCCGGATCATCCGACAACATGATTTTGATCAAAACTGCAAGCTCAGGGTTAAGCCAATTTAATTCATCAACCTTTGAGGAAAAATTTTTCAGGTTGTGGTCTGCAGTTAAAAGTTCAATAAATAGTTTTCCAAGTGACCAGATACCGCTTTTAAAGTCAATGGGTCTCTGGTTAACAATGTCGGGATGGCAATCAAGCAGTTTTTGCAGCATGGGACCATGGTGGGTTGCCCTTGCATTCAGGAACCGGGAAAGTTTGTAATTAATTTTTACGTGTAGAGTTTTTAATTTTTTTTTGGGGATCAGAATATCATCAAGGATCAGGTAAGGCATAAAATGATCATTCTTATGCAATAGATCAAGTACAGAAGCGATATTGTGGAAAAGGGTGACTATCCTGCGTTGGTCATTAAGTATTCCGGAAACAAAGATAGAGCCCCAATCAGCTGCATCGACCCATTCGCTGGTTCTGTACCAGAGTCCCTCATTATTTTTTCTAACTGCATAATGCTGGACAAAGTGCTCGGGCGGTAGTTTTTTGAGTTCTTTGAGTTCTTTTTCAAGTCGATTGGCAACAAGGTCATCGACATCTGATTTTTTTGTGAACAATCTTATGGAGACAGGCTTTTTACCATTGCCTTTTACGGCTTTGCAGACAAGAGATGAACGTCCTTCATGGATAATGGCCAGAATTCGGTAATCATCAATGTATTTTATGCCTTTTACAATGTTGCTTCCGCAGGCTGGGCACATCATAACTTTTTCAGAGAGCACTTGTCCACAGTCTTTGCACTGTTTCATAATAAGAAAACTCTACCAATTTTTAAGCTCGCATGAAGATTAATTGAAAGCTTGGGTTAGTCATTGCAAGATGAGACATTTTTGATGATAAATGGTTTGTCAAAAATAGTCAATAAAGGTTAGTAGATTGTTATTTGCTCAGACGCCTGATTTTCCTTTTAAATATTATTCATATGTTGTTTTTACAATATAGTGTATAATGATTCAAGTCGAATAGATAGTACTCGACCAAAAACTACCAATTTACTATGTTATTTTGTCGGGCTCAAATTTTAAGCCTCAAAAACACGTATGCCTTTTCCTGGTTAAAATTATTGCCCACCTTATACGGGTTCTAAAAAAGCGCATGCCCACAAAAATGTTCAGGTTTTTGGTACGGCAATAGATAACGAAAATTCAACTTAAGAACCTTAAATGAACCCTATAATATTTTTAGAGGTAAAAACATGGGAAAAATTTTTAATGGCCAAAAGACAGCAAAATTAGGAACCGCAAAAAATCCTGCTGCTGTGAATGTACAAACACAGGAAAGACTGGAAGAAATTGAATCAATATTTGAAGAAGCGGGTTGGAAATATACAATTGGATTAGAGCCGGAAAAGGAAGAGGATATTATAGATTTAGAAATATTATTACATCCACCAAAATCAAAGATAGTTGAAAAGAAAGTCGGCCGCAATGAGCCATGCCCATGTGGAAGCGGGAATAAGTATAAAAAATGTTGTGGTAAATGAGACTGGTTTTATTTCTAAAAATTAATTTATTCATAACGGCTTATCTCTTGCGGCTGGAAGCAGTTGTTTTATTGCCACAGTAAGGTGTGATTTTATTTCAAATAAGGAGAAATAGATATGGGTGAGAAGGGTAAAAACTCCTATCATGTTTCACAATTTAAAGTCTCAAGAAGTGATGAAAAAATGGCAATCTGAATATTCAAATATGTTTCGCGGGTTATAGGTCCATTCAGTGACCTCTATATTTCCATTTTGATCCATGAGCATTATTGTGGATGAACGGGTGCCATAAATTTCGCTCTCGATAAACAAAGGAGACAGGATTCTTTCCCATTCAATTCCCACTCCTGTATGAGGCAGCCGTTTATCATCAGGGATGGATTGGTCTGTCAGTAATGAGAAAAGAGAATTAATAGTGAAATTTTTGCTGATCATCTGTTTTAATGCTTTTTTCCCAGACGTCACCTTGGGCCAGGGTGTGTTAAAAAATCTATTGGAAAGTCCATGTATACCTGGTTTTATTTTTTCAATAGTATTTTTCAAATTTGAGAACCAGAAGAGTTCCTCTTTATCGCCAAAAACTAGATTAAACCCATTGTAAAAATTTGATTGCTTTTTTAAAGCATTAAAATGGATCTCAGTAAGTTTTTTGGATTCAAGAAACTTAACAATAATTTCACCCCTTGAGGGGGCTTTTAGTTTTATTGAAGTCGGGTCACAATAGTTTGTAAGGGCTGCAAAGGTTCCTTTTTTATGTACCCCGAACCATGTTCCTCCTTGATCAAGGTCTTTTCCGGCAAGGATAGAACTATTGTCCTGCCAGAAATGCATGGGGGCTGTTGGCCGGCCAAAGAATTCATCTCTGTTGGCTGCAAGGATTAAAGGATATTTTTTTGAAATTTTATATCCCATGAGGATTAAACACATGTATAATTCCTTGTCTTTTATCCGCCTCTTTGTTATTGATCTTATAATGTAGTTAAAATGTAACTGTTAATAACGAAAAAATCAATATCGATGGAGGCTTTAAATGAAAAATGTTGTTATCGTCAGTGGTGTCAGAACGCCGGTAGGATCTTTTGGTGGTTCCTTGAAAAGCGTACCAGTGGTTGATTTAGGTACAAATGTAATGAAAGATGTCCTTAAAAGAGTCGGATTAAAACCTGCGGTGGATTCATCCCAGGATGAATTTTCTCCAGATACTTTAAAAGATCAGGGTATGATTGATCTTGAAAAAAAAGGATATGATTATGATGATTCATTAGCCCCTGTATTTATTGATGAAGTTATCATGGGAAACGTTCTGCAGGCAGGGCAGGGCCAGAATACAGCCCGACAAGCCATGATTGCAGCGGGTATCTCAAGACAGAGTACTGCCTTTACAATTAATAAAATATGCGGTTCAGGTCTAAAAGCCATTGCACTTGGCGCACAGGCCATTATGACAGGATCAGCAGAGGTTATCCTTGCCGGCGGCCAGGAAAGCATGAGCAATGCCCCCATGGCATTGAACAAGGCCAGATGGGGGCATCGGATGGAATTGACCGGGATCGGACCGGTTCATGACTTGATGGTATTTGACGGGTTATATGAGATTTTTTATGGATATCACATGGGTCTAACTGCTGAAAATATTGTAGAAAAATATGGCATCACAAGACAAGAACAGGATCAATTAGCCTTGTTGAGCCACAGAAGGGCGTTTGCTGCTGTGAATGACGGCACATTTGCCCAGGAAATTTCACCTGTTGTGATTAAATCCTGGAAAGGAGATACCATTGTGGATAAAGATGAACGCCCAATGGAAACCAGTATGGAAAAAATGGGAAAACTTCGCCCGGCATTTAAAAAAGATGGAAGTGTGACGGCAGGGAATGCATCAGGCATCAATGATGCGGCTGCGGCTGTTCTTTTGATGACTGAAGAAAGGGCAGATGAATTGGGTCTTGAAAAATTGGCAAAAATTAAAGGTTTTTCAGCAGGCGGACTTGATCCTGCTTACATGGGACTGGGTCCTGTGCCGGCAATTAGAAAAGTGTTGAAACAGACCGGTATGAGCATCGAAGACATTGATTTGATTGAGCTGAATGAAGCATTTGCTGCTCAGGCCATAGGATGTATGAGAGAACTTGATATTGATGTGGAAAAACCCAATGAGCTTGGATCAGGAGTTTCAATCGGTCATCCAATAGGATGCACAGGGGCGAGACAAATGGTTACTGCAATTAACCAGATGAAACGGAAATCATATTCTACAGGCCTTGTCTCAATGTGTATCGGTGGTGGTATGGGTATGGCAATGATTATCGAAAGATAAGTTTTTTTCTTTACTTGGATGCATTAAAATGATAAAAAATATTAGTTTTTTACTTGGTTTTTAAATGTTTGAAATAAAATGCATAAAGGGGTGTTTTTATTATGGATATTCCTAGGAAATTAGGCATATTAATTTATACGGCTGTACCTGCCATTGTCGGCGGCGGTATTGTATATCATTTTTTTGGAAGTTTTGTTCAAGTCATTATATTTGAGATACTTCTTGTTTTGGCAGCTCTTGGTCTTATCAGCAGTTAAAACAAAATAATTATTTGATTTATGTAAAGCCGCATTTGTGCAAGTTACTTTGCATATTGCGGCTTTACATGGTTTTTTATTCTTTTTTTAAAACCTAAGAAATTTGGTGCAACCTTGGAGCAAAATATTTCTCAAAGAGCGGTGTTTGTATTTTTTATTGCACTGTTCTGCATAGCTATTCTGCTTGCAGGAAAGCTTGTGGCTCCTTTTTTTGCGATTATCATCTTAGGTGTTGTGTCCACAAGTATTTTTAATCCTCTTTTCAAGGTTTTATCAAAAAGGCTGACGCCTAAAATTGCATCTATTCTTACCTGTATTTTGATTTTTTTTGTAGTGTTTATTCCAGTTGTTTTTTTTGTTGGGGTCATTTCCAAAGAGGCTTTTAACCTTTACGTAATGGCCAGGGATGCGGTTTTTTCCAATCAATTAAAAAACCTGCTTGCAAGTACACAGGCCTTAGAACGGTTCAATGAACTTCTGGGAAGGGCAGGGATTGAAAAAGTGGTGACCTGGGATGAGTTGATCAGTCCCATCTCAGAGCTTGGAAAGATAGTGGGATTATCATTATTTGAACAAGCCAGGTTTTTTACATCTAATGTGTTTAATATTGTATTGTATTTTTGCCTGATGCTCATCGTTGTGTATTACATGCTCATAGATGGGGATAAATTTGTAAAATACATGTATGATCTGTCTCCATTGTCGGATGAGCATGATGAAAAACTTTTTGAAAAATTTAAAGGAATGGCTGGTGCCGTTCTTATCGGAAATGGCCTTGGTGGATTGATACAGGGTGTTGCAGGTGGATCACTTTTTTTGTTCTTAGGATGGAATTCTCCATTTTTATGGGGTGTTATAATGGGTTTTCTGGCCTTTTTGCCCATTTTGGGGATCGGGATTATATTGATTCCTTCTGCTGCAATTTTGATGTTGAAATCAAAATTTGTAACGGGTATTTTTGTGCTTTTGTTTTATGCGGCTCTTTCCTGGGGAGTTGAGTATGTTTTTAAACCCAAAGTGGTTGGTAACAGGGTGAAAATGCATCCATTAATAGTATTTTTTGCGATTATCGGCGGACTTAAAGCATATGGAATACTAGGTATTATTTATGGTCCGTTGATTGCCACTCTGTTTTTAACCCTTGCAGATATATATTTTTCAAGTTTTCAGTTTATGGTTGAACCTGAAAAGGTTTATAAAGAGAAATAATTGGAGTTTAAACGTTGATTATTAATAAAGATATTAATGCGACTAGTATTGAGAAGGAGATGAAACAATCCTATCTCGAATATGCAATGAGTGTCATTATCGGAAGGGCGCTTCCCGATGTTCGTGATGGATTGAAACCAGTTCATCGTCGTTCGCTATACGCAATGCAGCAAGTACGGAACGACTGGAATAAACCCTATAAAAAATCTGCCCGTATTGTGGGTGATGTTATGGGTAAGTATCACCCACATGGTGATTCAGCTATCTATGACACCATTGTCCGGATGGCCCAGCCTTTTTCATTGAGGTACATGCTGGTTGATGGTCAGGGTAACTTTGGATCGGTGGATGGCGATTCACCTGCTGCAATGAGGTATACGGAAATAAGGATGCGCAAGATTGCCCATCAGATGCTTTCCGATCTTGAAAAAGAAACCGTCGACTTTATTCCCAATTATGATGAAACTCTTGAAGAACCGTCAGTTTTACCTACAAAATTTCCTGCATTATTGGTCAATGGCTCATCTGGGATTGCAGTTGGAATGACGACCAATATCCCGCCGCATAACATAAAAGAGGTTATTGCAGCTTTAATCCATTTGATTGATAACCCTTTAACGGGCATCGAAGATTTGATGGAATACATTCCAGGTCCAGACTTTCCAACCTATGGCCATATCTATGGCACCAAAGGAATTGCTGAAGCTTATAACAACGGGCGTGGTATTATTACCTTGCGTGCTAAGGTTGAGGTTGAAGTAAATAAAAAGTCTGGTCAGGAAACCATTATTGTGACCGAGCTTCCCTATCAGGTCAACAAGGCAAAATTAGTTGAAAAAATAGCTGAACTTATGCGGGACAAGGTCATTACAGGAGCATCCTTTGTCAGGGATGAATCCGATCGTGACGGGATGAGAATTGCAATAGGGCTTAAAAGGGACCAGATTAATGAAGTTGTGATTAATCAACTTTTTAAACATACCAATATGCAAACCAGTTTTGGAATTATCCTCCTTGCTATTGTCAATAACAGGCCACAGCTTCTAACGCTTAAAGAGATCCTGAATCATTTTATTGCCCACCGCAGGAATGTCATTATCCGGAGAACAAGATTTGACTTAAGAAAGGCAGAAGAAAGGGCCCACATTTTAGAAGGTTTGAAAATTGCCCTTGATCATCTTGATGAAGTCGTGGCATTGATCAGGGCGGCACATTCCCCTGAAGAAGCTAAAAACGGGTTGATATCCACATTCAATCTTTCAGTTATCCAGGCCCAGGCAATACTTGATATGCGCCTGCAAAGGCTTACTGGGCTTGAAAGGGAAAAAATTATTAGTGAATATGATGTTCTTTTAAAGGATATTGCCTGGTACAATGAAATTCTTTCAAGTGATGAAGTAGTTAGAGGGTTGATCAAGGATGAACTGTCCGAGCTTGACGAAGAATTTGGAGACCAAAGACGCACAATCATTGTTGAAAGTACGGCTGAAATAAGTATTGAAGACCTGATTGCCCAGGAAGACATGGTTGTGACTGTGACCAGAAGCGGCTATATCAAGCGAAATCCGATTACTCTGTATTCAAGCCAGCACAGAGGGGGGAAAGGCAAAAAAGCCATGGGAACAAAGTCTGATGATTTTGTTGAACATCTTTTTGTTGCATCCACCCACGCCACCTTTTTGTTTATTACCAATTTTGGGAAAGTTTATATGTCAAAGGTTTATGAACTGCCCATGGCAGGACGATCAAGTCTTGGAAAAGCTATTGTAAACCTGTTAAATTTTGATGATGGTGAAAAACTTGCCACTGTATTAACCGTTGACAAGTTTGTTGAGAATAAATATGTGGTCATGGTAACGAAAAAAGGAAGAGTGAAAAAAACCGATCTGATGGCATATTCAAGGAGAAGATCCGGTGGTCTTATTGGCGTTAAACTTGCAGAGGATGATGAGTTGATTGTAGCAAGAATAACCGATGGGGATATGAATATTTTTCTAGGATCTCAAGGTGGTAAGGTGATCCGTTTCCATGAAGGGGATGTCCGTGCGACGGCAAGAGGCTCCATGGGAGTCAGGGGTATGAGAATCGATCCAAAAGTTAAAGTCGTTGGTATGGAAGTACTGGGGCCGGAAGACACGCTTCTTACAGTGACTGAAAATGGATATGGGAAACGATCTTCAATTGAAGAATATAGAACCCAGACCCGTGGCGGGAAGGGTGTTTTTTCCATCAAAACCTCAAAAAGGAATGGGTTGATGGTCTCCTTGCTTTTGGTGGATGATAATGATGAACTGATGATGGTGACTGATAAAGGAAAGCTTATTCGAACATCAATTAAAGGCATCAATGTGATTAGCAGAAATACCCAGGGTGTTAAGCTGATTAATTTGTCATCAGGTGAAAAACTTATTGGAATTGCACGGCTTCCAGAGGAAGAAGATCAAGAGGAAGAAGATCAAGCGAATGATGATCAAGAGGATATGAATATAGAAGATCTTTCTGTGGATAAGGAGAATGGAGACGGAGAAGACATCACCTCATAAGGGAGAAGGACACAGAAAAAGGCTGCGGAACAGATTTTTGAAAAGTGGCCTTCAAGGATTTCATGATTATGAAGTAATTGAGCTGTTGCTTTCCCTTAATACACCTCGAAAGGACTGCAAGCAAAGCGCAAAATTACTTTTAAAACAATTCAAAACTTTTCAGGGTGTTCTGGAGGCAGGCCACAAATCACTTTGTGAAATCCAAGGCGTAGGGTCAGCAAATAGTTTGGGTATCCGGTTGATTAAAGAAGTGTCTGATAGATATCTTGAAGTCAAAATTATATCCAAGGATGTAGTTCAGAATTCCAAGGACCTGATGGAATATTTGAACCACACTATTGGTCATAAAACAAAAGAAGTCTTTGCCGGGATTTTTCTTGATGCTAAAAACAGGGTATTGATATCTAAAGTACTTTTTACCGGCACGTTGACAACAAGCTCAGTTTATCCACGGGAAGTAATTATCAGCGCATTACAACACAATGCCGCAGCAATCATTTTTGCACACAATCATCCTTCAGGAGATGTTGAGCCTTCTATAAGTGATATTCAGATTACGAAAAAGCTTTTTTTTGCATTAAAGTATGTGGGAATTATATTGCATGAGCATATGATAATTGGTAACGAAGGGTTTTACAGTTTTGCCGCCCAGGGTTTAATAACAAAGTTTAATAAAGAATTTGAAGAAACAAATGAATAAAGAGAGGCAAATACCAGAATGTTTTGGTGTCCTTGAAAAAGTTTTTCCCATGGCTGATAAGGGATTGCGGCAGACACCAGATGATTGTTTTTACCATTGCCCTGTTAAAACAAAATGCCTGCAGCAGGCCATGTCCACTAAAGATGGTGTAAAGGTGGAAGAGGAAATTATTGAACGGGGAACCCAATCAGGCACAATAAATTTTTTTGAGCGCTGGTCACGCAAAAAACAGATGCACCGGAAAAAGAAAAAATAACTATTAAATGCTTTCCCGAAAACCTGAAACTGGCAGTTTTTGATAGAGCATTATGGAGCAACCAATGAAATCTGTAAGAGATATTGATGTGACGTCAAAAAAAATTTTTGTTCGGGTGGATTATAATGTGCCGGTTGATGAAAATCTAAATATTACTGATGATAACAGGATATTGGAAACACTTGACCTTATCCAATATTTGGTGAAAAAACAGGCAAAAATTATTCTGGCCTCTCACATGGGCAGACCCAATGGTAAGAAAGATCCAAACTTAAGCCTTGCTCCGGTGGCTGAAAGGTTGTCACGAATTTTAGAACACCCGGTTTTATTTGTTGACGATTGTATTGGTGATGATGTCGAAAAAATAGTGGGGCAGCTTAAAGAAGGTCAGGTTATGCTGTTGGAGAATCTAAGATTCCATAAAGAAGAAAAAGATAATAATGAAGCCTTTGCAAAAAAACTTGCTGATCTTTGTGATGTATATGTGAACAATGCCTTTGCTGTTTCACACCGTGACCAGGCATCTGTTACAGGTATACCCAGATTTGCAAAAGAATCTGTTGCAGGTTTTTTACTTGAAAAAGAGGTTCAATCATATTACGATTCAGTTGAAAATCCCAAAAGACCCCTTGTGGCAATCATCGGTGGTGCAAAAGTATCCAGCAAACTTGCAGCCTTGAAGAATATGCTCAAATTTGTCGATCAATTTATCATTGGCGGTGCAATGGCCAACACGTTCTTAAAAAGTCAGAGGGTTGATACCAAAGGATCATTAATTGAAGAAGGTCTTTTAAACACGGCAGCAGATATTGTTCAAAAAGCAAAAGAACAAGGGATAGACTTTATGCTTCCATGTGACCTGGTTTGCGCTGAAACCTTTGACAAGAATGCCCGGGTAAAAACCGTCTTATTAGATCAAATTCCGGATCAATGGATGGCTATGGATATTGGTCCTAAAACTGCTTTAAAATATGCAAAAGCCATCAAAAGTGCACAAACTATTGTATGGAATGGTCCTATGGGGGTTTTTGAAATGGAAAAATTTATGACCGGGACCCAGATAGTAGCGGATGCTATTGCAGATTCTTCTGCATTTTCGATTATTGGTGGGGGAGATACAGGGCTTGCTGCAAAAAAATGTAAAGTAACTGATAAGATCAATTATATTTCAACCGGTGGTGGTGCTTTTCTGCACTTAATGGAGGGTAAGAAGCTCCCTGGAGTGGTTGCCTTGGAATAAAATTTTAAAATAGATAATAAAAGGAAAAAAGAGCGTGATATTTTGTAAACACAGAGATTGTTTAAGCCGGGAAGAAAGACTTAGAAGGTCTTACTATGAGGTATTGCGCGACGAACTGGATCAATTTGTTTTAAATCATTCTCTTGTTGGATCATATAATAATTTTCTTCGATTGCAAATGCCTTATCCTTTTGTGGAATTAAGGGAACTTAAGCCCAGGGCACGAATTCCTTCGGTTGAGTTTGATGCACAAAATTCATTTCTAATTATTTTTTCTGAAGATTTTATCGATAAAAAACATAAAAAATACATTCGATACTTTGACGTCAATAAAACAACAAAAGATAATTTATTAAAGCAAAAATCTTTCCCAAATGTAGAAAATTTTAATCGGGATCTCAAACATTTTGAAACAAAAGAATTTTTTTCTTTGCTAGAATCATTGCTCCCTATTGATTATGCTTTGTTGATTCAAAGGAATCAGCGAACTAAGGTAAGATATGCTTTGACCCATTTTCATGTGAGAATAGACTGGCCCATAGCAGAAGCTTCTGAAGATCTTGCCAAGGAGTTAAGGTATATTTCAAAAGATCTTTATGAAAAAGGGGATAAATATGCTGAAGATTTTCAAAAAAAATTATTTGAATACTATGGAGTTCCGGTTATGTCCGGGGGGAGAAGAACTGCAGCTATAGTAGCCGCCCAATACTTTAGGCAGCTTCCTGGAATTACAACCATTTATGTTTCTTCCAGTGAATCCAGAAATCTTTTACGTATTGATGAAAGAGGGGTATCCAAATCTGTCCTGGTTAAACTGCCGGACAGTGAAATAAAAAAACTGGCTAACAATGCAGGGATTACACAAAATAGTTTTACTAAAAATTATGTTATTGCACGCCAGCGTAGAAATTTTATCTGTATCTTAAATGTAGAATATGATTATACAAGTCATGCATTGCCTTCAGAGGGCGGGAGACTGCGGGAGTTAAACTCTGATACAAACTGGCTGACCGTATCCCACGAGCATATATTACCAAAACCATCTACATTAATACATCCTCCCATTCCCTACAAAATGGTATATTTATAATTTTTTAAGCATGGCTTTTCTTATCATTTGTAGTCCTTTATTTTAACCAGTGTTCTTATAGTTCGGGAGGTTTTTTCTTTCGTTATTTTTCCTGTATCAGGATTCATGTATACCATTTCAGTGCCATCGGGTATATCAAAATATTGATAGGATTTGTTTGAGAGAAAGTGTTTCATATAATCAATCCATATGGGTAGAGCGGCCTTGGCACCGGTTTCATATCTACCAAGAGAGGTTGCGTCATCATTTCCCACCCACACCCCCACTGCAATATCAGGACTAAACCCAATAAATAGGGCATCCTTATAATTGTCGGTAGTACCGGTTTTACCTGCAATATCCGTTTGTATGGTCAAGGCTTTTTTACCTGTGCCCTCAAGCACGACTCCTCTTAGCATATCTGTTATAATAGCAGCGTTTTGACGTGACATAATGGATTGTTTCTGTATTGTGTTTTTATACAGTATTCGAGAGTCTGCATCTGTTATTTTAATGATGGAAAAGGGGGCAACTTTAATCCCCATATTGGCAAAAGGGGTATAAGATGCTGTAAGTTCAATCAGGCTGACTTCTGAAGTTCCCAAAGCCAAAGAAAGATTGGGATGGAGTTTAGAGGATACCCCTGCTTTTTTTGCAAATTCTATCACTCTGGCAGGGCCGATCATCTCAATAAGCCTCACCACCGGCGTGTTTTTGGATAATACCAGGGCTTTTCGAAATGTAGTCTCTCCCAGATAGGTTTTTGAAAAATTATTTACCTGCCAGGTTTTATTATCCCCCATACTATAGGATAAAGGTGCATCAATCAGTTTGTCAGTCTGGGAAAATCCTAAAATGATGGCACTGGCATATACAAAGGGTTTAAAAGAGGAACCTGGTTGACGTTTAGCCTGAACGGCCCTGTTAAAATTACTTTTATAAAAATCTTTACCACCAACCATACTTAAAATAGCCCCGGTTTTAACATCTATGGAAATCAATGCGCATTGAGCATTTGACGAATCAATGCCTTGTTTTATCATCCGGGTTTCAAGTTTTTGCATTTGCGTTAAAATTGATTTTTCCGCCGTCTTTTGAAGATCTAAATCAAGTGTTGTATAGATGTTGAGACCTTTTGAATATATGTTTTGCAAATCAAATTGTTTTTTTAAGATGGATTTAATATATTCGATAAAATAACCGGCTTTGCCTTTTTTTGTCTTGTTGTATGATGGAGAAAGCTCCACTGCTGTGGCTAAATTATATTCCATGGCATTAATTATTTTTCCAGCCAGCATTTGCTTAAGGACAATATTACGCCTTTTTTTTGCCAGATCAGGATTTTTTATTGGTGAATACACAGATGGTGCTTTAGGCAAACCAGCTATTAAGGCAGACTCCGCAAGGGTGAGATCACCTACATGTTTGCCAAAGTAAGTTTGTGAAGCAGCCTCAACACCATAGGCACCAGAGCCGAGATAAATAAGATTTAAATATAACTCTATAATTTCATTTTTAGTATACCGCCTTTCAATCTGGAGCGCTAAAAACGCTTCCTTGATTTTTCGGGTAATGGATTTTTCAGAAGATAAAAATAATGTTTTTGCCAGCTGCTGGGTTAATGTACTGGCGCCTTGTTTATAGCTTCTTGCCTTAATATCATGAAAAATTGCCCTGAAGACAGCCTTTAAATTGAAGCCGATATGGCTGTAGAAATTTTTGTCTTCTATCGTTAATAATGCAGAAATGAGACTTTGAGGGATTTTTTCAATGGAGACGGGAAATCGTTTCTCAATATAAAATTTGGCAAGAATTTTATCATCAGACGAAAAAACAGTTGTGACTGATGATGGTTTGAATTGCTTAAGAGAGTTTATTTGTGGCAAATCATGAATAAGGCTGAAAAATACCCCTGCCAGTATCCCGAAAAAAATACCGCCGGTGGTAATGGAAATTAAACCCCAATTCTTTTTAATCATCAGGGGTTCTAAATTATGTAGATAGTGTTTAGAGGGTTTGAATTTTCAATCCGCTTATGAGGGAGTTTATTCATATCGGATGTTTTCAAAACGAAATTAAAAATTATAATATCTCCATTCTCAAATCATTTATGACAAAATACATTAAAATCAAATAAGCTACAAAAGATATATTGAAAAGTCAAATTGAGGATAGAATCATTAAAGCAGTTCTGTCATATTTTGCGAACAATATCATTGATCTGGCATTGAATCTCAAGCAATAGTATGGCCATAGTGTTCGGGTGTGCGCTATCAATGGATTTATGCTCCATATCAAATAGTCCCAGAATTTTTGTCTTTTTTGGGGGACCTTTAGGTGACAAGATTTCAATTGTATCGCTATGAGTAAGTTTGTTTCTGATGCCGACTCTGTATTGCCTGTCATCTGTGTTTTCGATTATTTTTCCAATAAAACTATGTATTTCCCCCTGGTGAATATTATTACAATTGAGTTGTGGTTCACCGGTTTGATTAAAATAAAATCCTGTACAATATTCCCTGTGAAAAACCTGATGAAGTTCAGTCAGCCAGTCTGTGTTTGTTTCGTAGGTATCTGGGGCATCAACATAGGCGTCAATTGCATTCCTGTAGGTTTTAACAACAGAAGCAAGATAGTTGATGCCCTTCATCCTCCCTTCAATTTTTAATGATGTTATGTTCGCATTAATCAGTTCAGGAATATGCTCGATCATACTTAAATCTTTAGAGTTAAAAATGTATGAACCTCTTTCATCTTCCATTAGGGAATGATATTCATTGGGCCGAAGTTCTTCCACTACTGAATAATTCCACCGGCACGGCTGGCTGCAAAGGCCCCTATTCCCGTCTCTGCCGCTTAAAAAACTACTCAGTAGGCATCGCCCTGAATAGGAGACACACATGGCACCGTGAATAAAAGTTTCGGTTTCAATTTGTGCATCTTTAGTGATTTCTTTTATTTCTTCCAGGGATAATTCTCTTGCAAGGTTGACTCTTTTTACGCCTATATCCTTCCAGAATCTGGCAGCATTAAGGTTGGTCGTGTTGGCCTGGGTACTTAAATGGATGTCAATATCAGGGATATTTTTTTTTGCCAGCATAATGATGCCTGGATCAGATAAAATAATAGCATCAGGCCTGATTCGGCCAATTTTAATTAAAAAGTTTTCCAGTTCTTTTTGTTCATGGTTCCGTGAGTAAATATTGCAGGCAAGGTAGACTTTTACTTTATGAAGATGAGCAAAGGCGACGGCATCAACTAATTCAGCATCAGTAAAGTTACCTGAAAAATTTCTCAGGCTGAATTCTTTGCCTGCAAGGTAAACTGCATCGGCACCATAGTGTATGGCAATTTCGAGTTTTTCGAAATTGCCGGCAGGTGCTAGTAGTTCTGGTTTAAAGTGATTTTTTTTCATATGGTATGCATATTAAATGGTACCCCCGGCAGGAATTGAACCTGCGCTCAAGGATTAGGAATCCTATGCTCTATCCACTGAGCTACGGGGGCATAATTTATTCAACGATTAATTTTTGGCCCGGGAATATTTTACTTTTTTTACTCAAACGATTCAAGGCAAGTAGTCGATTTAAACTCATATTATGTTTTTTTGCTATTAAAAAAGGACTGTCTCCAGACCGAACTTTATAGGTGGAGTTTCCTTTTCTATCAAGTTTTAATTGGGTTTTCGATGTAATTTTAAGGCGCTGGCCAATACTTAATGCTGTGGTGGATAATCTGTTCGCCGTCATGATATTTTTTGTAGTGGTATTAAATTTTCTTGCAATATTCCATAGGTTGTCACCACTTTTGACTTTATAAGAAAGCCTTTTTCCTGGTTTTTTAGGTATAGAACCGGCCGCCTGAATATTAGCAGCATGGGATCTGCTGGGAATTTTTAATACCTTGCCTGCAATGATTCTGTGGGATTTATAAATATTGTTTGCTCTCGAAATAGCACGGATGGATGTTTTATACTTGTTTGCGAGTCCAGACAAGGTATCACCTCTTCTCACACGATGATATACAACCATTGGAGGTGGCGCATGAAAGGTTTTGATTTTATCTATCTTTGAAAGAAAAATCTGTGCTTTATCCTCAGGAATTTTTAGCTGATAGGTTTCCGGAGGCAAAAGTCCATATCTGAGCTCTGGATTTAATTCTTTTAATACAGCTTCCTTTATACCTATTTCTTTTGCAATATCTTTAAGGCGAATTTGTTTTTTGATTTCATATGTTTGAAAAGCAATGGGCAATAAGGGAACACCAATTTTGATATTATATTTATCCAGATTGTTCATAATATGAAGAGTTGCTAAGAATCTGGGAACATACTGTGCGGTTTCCCTGGGTAGCTTCTGATAAAGATCCCAGAAATTATCAAGATAGTTTATACTTTGTTTCCTGATGGTTCTTAATACTCTATTCTCCCCGCAATTATATGCAGCAAGGGCGGTTGTCCAGTCCCCAAAAAGATTGTGAAGCTCTTTTAGATAGCTAATCGCTGCCATAGTCGATTTTTGAGGGTCGAGACGTTCATCAATATAATAGTTGCGGGTTAACCCGAATTTGTATCCGGTAGAAGGGATAAACTGCCATAAACCAAGCGCTCTGGCAGGAGACAGGGCTCTGATTTTAAATCCGCTTTCAATTAAGGGCAACCAGGATATTTCTTTGGGAAGACCTGCTTTTTTTAATTCAGAAAGTATGAAAGGCCTAAATCTTTCAGATCGTTCGAGGGATTGTATAAAGAATTTGCGTTGCGGACCGGTCAGCCTTTTTATTTCTTTTTGCACATGTTTATTCAAGGTTATTGGGATTTCATTGTGCAGTCCGTTTACCACTAGCTGGCGAGATGCATAAATTTCAAGAATTCGTTTTGAAATCAGGTATCGGATATCTTCTTTTTGTTGACTAAATTCAGAATGCATTTCTGAATCAATCTCAAGAATAGAAGCATAAGCAGAGTCAAGGTTGGTGAGCGCTTCATCTAATTTGCCTTTTTCCCACATCTGCTGGGCATAATCACAAAGCTCGAGTGCTTGATCAATTTTCTTCTGGCTCGAAAGCTCGGACTCGAGGTCGGTTTTTTCAGACTCCTGATTTTGTTGGTTTGATTCCTTTTCAATGTCTGACGCTGATAATTCATTTTTAGCGGGGGCAGGCAAAACAGAAGTTGAAATATCTTGTGAGCTGTCGGCTTTTTTTAAAGTGATAACCAGCCCATTTTCATCGTTTGAATTAGATTTAACAGGAAGATTTGCATGCTCCTGTTTGTCTATGGGAGGTGTCCGGGTATTATTGTTAGGGTTTAAGGTTGTGTTGTTGTATGCTTGTTGGCAACCTGCTGTGATCCAGAGAATCATTAAGAATAAAGCCAGCTTAGTTTTGAACATTTTTTTCCTTGATCTTTACATTAACATCTTTGAAGGGTTAATTATAAAATTAGGAAAAACTTGTCAAGGATATATAATCTTTTAATTTTGGAGAAGTAGTACTTTTGCTTTATGATCGAGAAAAAGTTCTTGTATATTTAATTTTATTAATGTAAGTTAAAAAGTTATTTGATTTTAGTTTTATATGGATTATTCAAGGTGCCACACAATTTGGATTAAATTCAAATAAATAGAAAAATAAATCAGACTAAAAAAATAGAATTTAAGGCATGAATTAATATTTTAAACTTAATTAGGTTTAAAATATTTTAAATTTAGAGTTGATTATTTTATTTTGTTCTGATATTATTTTTCGGTCTTTTTGTCGCAACAAATTGTTGTGGAATAAGATGAGCCGATATAGCTCAGTTGGTAGAGCATCTCACTTGTAATGAGAATGTCCTCCGTTCGATTCGGGGTATCGGCTCCAAAGTAAATTGGTGGGGTTCCCGAGTGGTCAAAGGGATCAGACTGTAAATCTGACGGCTCAGCCTTCGGAGGTTCAAATCCTCCCCCCACCACCAGTGTGTTATGTAGGAGATCATAAAGTATTGTTTTTAGTGGATCGTTACTACATGGCTAATTTGGGTTGATTAGCTAATTTAGTTTCTTTATCTGCGGGAGTAGCTCAGTTGGTAGAGCTTCAGCCTTCCAAGCTGAATGTCGCGAGTTCGAATCTCGTCTCCCGCTCCACTTCTTTGGATCTTCACTGGAATAATGGTTTGAGTTAAATTTTAGTTAATTTAAATCGCCTATTGGGCCCATGTAGCTCAGTCGGTAGAGCGCTTCCTTGGTAAGGAAGAGGTTCATCAGTTCGATTCTGATCATGGGCTCCAAAATAACGGCAGGAGGAGTTAAGAAGATGGCTAAGGAGAAATTTGAGCGGACAAAGCCGCATGTGAACATAGGGACAATTGGTCATATCGATCATGGTAAGACTACGCTTACGGCAGCAATCACAAAGCATTGCGCCATGAAGGGCAATGCCACATTTGTCCCGTTTGATGAAATTGACAAAGCACCCGAAGAAAGAGAGCGTGGTATCACAATAGCCACAGCCCATGTTGAGTATGAGACAGCCAATCGTCACTACGCACATGTGGACTGCCCGGGCCATGCTGACTACATTAAGAACATGATTACAGGTGCAGCCCAGATGGACGGTGCAGTATTGGTAGTAAGTGCTGATGATGGTCCCATGCCCCAGACAAGAGAGCATATCCTTCTTGCCCGCCAGGTTGGTGTACCCTCAATGGTTGTATTTTTGAACAAATGCGACATGGTGGATGATGAAGAATTGATCGAACTTGTTGAAATGGAACTTCAGGAACTTCTTGATACCTATGAGTTTCCCGGTGACACAACACCGATCATTCGCGGTAGCGCTTTGAAAGCACTTGAAAGTGATGATGTGGACAGTGAAGATGCCAAATGTGTTTGGGAACTTCTTGACATCCTTGACTCTTATGTTCCTGAACCTGAGAGAGATGTAGCAAAACCATTTTTGATGCCCATCGAGGATGTATTCAGTATTTCAGGCCGCGGAACCGTTGTTACCGGAAGAATTGAACGTGGTATAGTTAAAACCGGTGAAGAAGTTGAGATCGTAGGGATCAGAGACACAGCCAAGACCGTATGTACCGGTGTTGAAATGTTCAGAAAACTTCTTGATGAAGGCCAGGCAGGAGACAATGTAGGGCTTCTTCTTCGAGGAACCAAACGTGATCAGGTAGAAAGAGGCCAGGTTGTATCCAAACCCGGAACAATCAACCCTCATACAAAGTTCAAAGCAGAGATGTATGCATTGAGTAAAGAGGAAGGTGGTCGTCACACACCATTTTTCAGTGGTTACAGACCTCAGTTCTTTTTTAGAACAACAGATATTACAGGTGTTTTGACTTTGGACGAAGGCGTAGAAATGATCATGCCCGGAGACAATGCAAGCATTAATGTAGAACTGATTAACCCCATTGCAATGGAAAAAGAACTCAGATTTGCAATCAGGGAAGGTGGACGGACTGTTGGTGCCGGTGTTATCGGTGAAATTGTAGAATAAG
>Ga0307989_1000304_pt1 | contig 33801 bp, 17 predicted proteins | sample EllFjometagen185_FD_203164 | JGI IMG/M metagenome (GOLD analysis project Ga0307989, IMG submission 203164) | Marine microbial communities from Ellis Fjord, Antarctic Ocean - #185 | ecosystem: Environmental > Aquatic > Marine > Unclassified | place: Southern Ocean | collected 2014-10-08 | reverse complement strand
ATTTTTAAACTCTGAAAAAAAGATAACATATATTGGTAGCGGATCCATGGGTGGCAAAGCGCAAGGGCTAATTGATATTGACAAAGTATTGAAGAATGATATTAATGCCGAAATGTACAGTAATATTACTGTTGATATTCCAGCAATGACAGTAATTCGTTCTGATGTTTTTGATGCTTTTATGAAGCAAAATAAATTAGATGAAATTGCCTTTTCCGATGCCACAGATGATAGAATTGCCCATGCATTTCAAAAAGCCAGCCTGCCATTTGAAATTCTTGGTGACTTAAGATCGTTAATTACACAGGTGAATACTCCTCTGGCAGTGAGGTCATCGAGTATGTTGGAAGATTCGCAACATGAGCCATTTGCCGGTATTTATGGCACAAAAATGACTCCAAATAATCAACCCGACACAACAAGTAGGTTTAATAAACTTGTTGAAGCTATTAAGTATGTGTACGCAACCACATATTTTAAAGTAGCTAAGGATTACATGAAAGCCACAACTCATAATACAGAAGATGAAAAAATGGCAGTTATTATTCAGGAAGTAATTGGAGATAAGCATGGTGAACGTTTCTATCCTGAATTATCAGGAGTAGCACGTTCGTATAATTTTTATGCATTTGGTAATTCAAGTCCAGAAGATGGAATAGTAAGTTTGGCTCTTGGTTTGGGAAAAACTATTGTCGATGGCGGGCTTTCGTGGTCGTTTTCGCCAGCCTTTCCAAAAGCTGACCCTCCATTTGGTTCTATTTCTGATATGTTAAAAAACACTCAAAACGATTTTTGGTCGGTTAACATGGGTAAGGCTCCGGCATACGATCCGGTAAACGAAACCGAGTACATGGTTAACAATAATATTATTGATGCCGAAGGAGATAGCACCTTAAAATACTTAGCTTCTACACTTGATAGTAGGTCGGGACGAATAATTACTGGCATTGGAAAAAATGGCCCCCGATTATTAAACTTTGCTCCAATATTACGTCTGGATAATATTCCGTTAGTTGGGTTGATATCTAATATGCTTAAAGCTTGCGAATCCGCTGTTGGTGCAACTGTTGAGGTTGAATTTGCTATGACATTTCATAATGATAAGCCGCATCGTTTAGGATTTTTGCAAGTGCGGCCAATGGTAGTTTCTACTGAGGAAGTAGAGGTTGCCCCTGAAGAGCTTAAAGGTGAAAATATACTTTGTTCATCGGTAGGAGTACTAGGTAATGGCACTAATAATTTGATTACCGACATTGTTTATGTTAAAGTAAACGAGTTTGATGCCGGGCTTACCTACAAAGTGGCCGCAGACCTTGAAAAAGTTAATGAAAAATTAATTATAGAAAAAAGACCATATTTATTAATGGGATATGGAAGATGGGGTACATCTGATGCTTGGGCTGGTATTCCTGTTGATTGGGGGCAAATTTCGGGAGCAAAAGTAATTGTTGAAGCACCGTTAACCGGGATGAATTCTGAGCTAAGTCAGGGGTCTCATTTTTTTCATAATGTAACTGGCTTTGGGGTGCTTTACTTTTCAATCCCATATTCTGGCGAATTTCCTGTTGCCTGGGATTGGCTAAACAATCAAAAAGCTGAAACCGAAACTGATTTGATAAGGCATGTTAAATTAGATACCCCTCTTGCAGTAAAGGTAGATGGTAAAAGTGGGCGAGGGGTAATTTGTAAGGAATAATATGGTAAACAAGTAGTGTATTATGATAAAATATAATCCAAATATTCATCATCGCAGGTCAATCCGACTAAAGGGATACGATTATTCTCAGGCAGGATTGTATTTTGTCACCATTTGTGCAAAAAACCGCGAATGTTTGTTTGGGAATATTACCAATAATATTATGATTTTAAATGAAGCAGGTAAAATGATTAAAAATGAATGGATGAAATTACCAAAACGATTTCAAAACATTCAATTACACGAATTCATTGTAATGCCCAATCATTTTCATGCCATTTTAGAAATAGCAGGGGAGACCCTTGTGGTCGCCCCCAACAACGTGGTCGCCCCCAACAACGTGGTCGCCCCCAACAACGTGGTCGCCCCCAAAAGTAGTACCCTTGGTGATATGGTTGGAGCATTTGAATCCATTACAACAGTTGAGTATATCCGTGGTGTAAAAAATAATAATTGGCCACCATTTGATGGTAAATTGTGGCAACGAAATTATTGGGAGCATATAATCCGAAATTATAATGAATATAGTCGCATTGCACATTATATAATTAACAATCCTACAAAATGGAAAAATGATTTATTAAATGGGGATTCAGGTAATAAGTAATTCAAAAAATAATTTTGAGTACATAATTCACAAAATGAAATAAATAGAAAATTAAAAAACCAACAATACTCATGGAAACCAAAAAACCTCTTGATGAATTAATAGTAGATTTAAAAGAGCGTGCAAAAGAGCTCAACTGTTTGTATACTGTTCAGGAATTGCTAAATAGTAGCAATTCTGTTGATGAACAAATATGTCAAGATATACTTGAGGCAATTCCTTTGGGATTTCAATATCCTGATATTTGTGTTTTGCGAATGATTTGTCCAAAAGGCACACATTATTCCAAAGGTTTTATTGAATCACCTTGGGTGCTAAAATCCGATATTGTTGTTCAGGATCAGGTTATTGGAAGCCTTAATGTTTATTATACTGAGGAAAGACCTGATGTTGATGAAGGACCATTTTTAAAGGAAGAGCGCCGATTAATTGATAATATTGTTGAACGAATAAGCTTCCAAATATTGCATAGTCAATTAAAATCTGTATTTGAAAATCAAAAGAAAAGTAAAAAGAAGGATTGGCATGTTGTACTTGATATGCTAAAGCAAACAGATCCTGCTTTATTAGTTAGGCTTTCGCGGAAAATGGTAAATTATTTGTGCTGGACAGGCATTACTGAGGCAGATAGTTTACTAGTGCAATTTAGTCCTGTTTTTGAAAATGATGCAGGTAAACTTTTATCAGAGATAAACAAGCCCTATGACCGAAAGTCTCATAATGATATGATTGCATTGGCATATGAAATTTTCAGGTTAGCTGGTGAACATCTTGATGAAGACAAAGTTCTAGAATCCATTCAAAAATGGACAAAGGAAGATAAATCAGGCTTTTTAACCGAAATAATGGAAAACTCGGCATCAACTTTATCTGATATTAGTACTGCCATCGAACGCTATCATCATTTAATGCCTGACATGTTAGAGCTTTCAACTTCACGCGAAAAAAGTATTAAAGTTGCTTTAATTCGTAGGGTGCTTACCGATCAGGAAATATTTATTGATATCGCAAAGAATTTTGTTGAGGTTGACAGTTTTAACGAGCTATTGCATCATATGATTTATCCCGCCAACAGTCATGGTAAATTGGGAGGAAAAAGTTCAGGCTTGTTTTTAGCAAAACACATACTTTCTAATGCATCCGAAGAAAATGAGTTTCTTAAAAAAGTTAAAATACCTCGTACATGGTATTTAACCTCTGATGGTTTATTGGACTTTATGATTTATAATAATCTTGAAGAGATAATGGATCAAAAGTACAAGGAAAGCGGTAAGGTTAGGCAGGAATATCCATATGTGGTACAGGTTTTTAAAAATTCTTCATTTTCTCCTAATATTGTGAAAGGCTTATTGGCTGTACTTGAAGATTTTGGAGATGTTCCACTTGTTGTACGTAGCTCTAGCTTGTTAGAAGATAGGGTTGGAGCTGTTTTTGCTGGCAAATACAAAAGTTTGTTTATCGCTAATCAAGGTTCTAAAGAGAAAAGGTTAGATGAACTTATGGATGCTATTGCTGAGGTTTATGCATCTACTTTTGGTCCAGATCCAATAAATTATAGGGTGAAAAATAATTTACTGGATTATCATGAAGAAATGGGCATTATGATACAAGAAGTGATAGGTGCAAAGGCAGGGCCGTACTTCTTCCCATCGTATGCTGGAGTTGCATTTAGCCGAAATGAGTATAGATGGTCAAGTAGAATAAAACCCGAGGATGGACTTATTAGGCTTGTGCCTGGTTTGGGTACGCGTGCTGTGGATCGACTTAGTAATGATTACCCTGTGCTACTGTCTCCTGGTCAGCCAGGTTTAAGAGTGAATGTTACCGTTGATGAAATAGTTCGCTATTCCCCAAAGTTTATAGATGTAATGAATCTTGAATCCGGTACTTTTGAAACAATTGAAATTGACTTTTTACTTAGGCGGTACGGTAAGGAGTATCCCGCAATAAGCCGTGTTGTTTCAGTATTGAAGGAAAACCATATTCAGCCGGCCCGTCCTCTGGGGATGAATTTTTCGGCAAGTAATTTTGTTGTTAATTTTGAAGGTTTGGTTAAGCGTACAGCATTTTTAAAAGAAATCAAAGATATGCTTTCTATTCTTCAAAAAAGTTATGGTAAGCCCGTTGATATTGAGTTTGCTCACAATGGGAAAGATTTTTATTTATTGCAATGTCGTTCGCAGAGTTACGGATGTGAGAGTGAGCCGGCAAATATCCCGATTGACATTCCCAAGGGTAATATACTTTTCTCAGCAAATAAATATATCACCAACGGAACTGTATCTGGCATTTCATATATCGTTTATGTAGACCCGCTTTCGTATAACGAGTTAACCGATCACGAAAGTTTACTTAGTGTGGGCAAAGCCATTGGACGATTAAATGAATTGCTGCCAAAGCGCAAATTTATTTTAATGGGTCCTGGTAGGTGGGGGAGTCGTGGTGATATTAAACTTGGTGTAAGTATCACTTATTCTGAGATTAATAACACTGCCATGCTCATTGAAATTGCACGAAAAAGAAAAAATTATGTACCTGATCTGTCTTTTGGCACTCATTTCTTTCAGGATTTAGTTGAGGCCGACGTTAAGTACTTGCCGCTTTATCCGGATGAGGATAACAATCTGTTTAATTATGATTTTTTTGATAATTATGAGAGCGTTTTCTCTGACTTATTACCTGAATATGATCATTTGAAAGGTGTTATTAAAGTATTTAATGTGGCTACTGTAAAAAATGATGTTGTGAATGTTTATATGAACGCTGACAAAGAAATGGCAATTGCTGTAATAGAGAGAAAAAAACTGTAGTATTTTTTGTAAGTTTGTATCGTAAATATAATATTAACCTTTATTAAGTAAAATGACCCATATCTCAAAAAAAGCAGGTAAGTTTTTATCAATGCTTATTATACTGTTATCTTTTTTTATTGGGCTTAGTAATTTAAATACTGTTTCTGCACAAAATGATTCACTTGAGGTTTATAGTTTAATTAATTCGGTTGTAGATAATTTTGATGATTATGATCTTGCAATTAATTATTCACGTGAGGCTAGTAAAATTGCAAAACAGAGTAACTGCCTTAACTGTATCGCTGAATCAGAGTATTATTTAGGAATATTGCAATACTATAATTTGAAAACGGATAGCGCAATTTTACATTTAGAAAACACATTAGCTTATTTAAACAAAACAAATAATGATGTTTTGTTAGTTAAAACTCTCGATTATTTATCCTCAATAAATATGGAAATATTTTTTTTTAATGAATCAATAATTTACTGCGAACAAGGAATGCAACTTGCCGATTCACTTGGTATGTTTGATAAAAAAGCTAATTTTTATTTAACACTTGGCATGGTTTATCAAGAAACAGGTCAATATAAAAAATCATCGCAGGCTCTTGTAAACGCACTCTCGTTGTTTGAAACAGAAGATGATAGTACTGGCATAGCATCGGCACTAATTAGTTTGGGATTGGTTTTTGCAAATGATGAAAATTTTGATGCAGCATCTAAATCCACAGTTAGAGCATTAAATTTGTGCCACATTATGGGAGATTTATATGGAGTTTCGGCTTGTTTAAATAATTTGGGCTATTTTAATAGCTCCGAAAATAATTTTGTCAAAGCGCTAGATTATTTTCAACAAGCGTTAGAAATTGATAGAAAACTAGGTGATACAGAGGGTGTTGCAATTAGCTTGAATAATATTGGTGATAGTTATAAGGAGTTAGAAGACACCACCTTGGCCATTAGCTATTATACAAAAAGCTTAAATGTTTGTGGTGATAATAATTACTCTATAGAGTCTCTTGTTTTTTATAATCTTGGCGAAGTCTCGTTATACAGAGGAGATGCACCAACAGCCTTGTTATATGCCCTTAGAAGTATTAAAATTGCTAAGTTGCATAGGCTAACTGGCGAAATATTAATTGGTTACGACCTGTTACAAAAGTGTTACGCCGCATTAGCAAATTTCCAGCAGGCTTATAAGTATTTATTGTTGCATAAGCAATTATACGATAGTACATATTCAATTGATAAGAGCAAAAATATCCAAGAAGTTATTTCATTATATAACGATGAAAAACAAAAAGAAGAGATAAGTTCACTAAAGGTTGAAAGCACCATAGCTTCTAAATACAGAACTCATTTAATTAGAACCATTTTTGCAATTTCATTTTTTTTAATAGTATTGTTTATTGCCATTTTTTTTACTCGCAGGTCAAAAATTAGGGAGAAAAAACAAAAACTCTACTATGAAAAACTTTTGGGTAGATCTGAGGATTTTATCTTTGTAGTAAATAAAGAAGGAAGAACAAGTTACATAAGTCCTTCTTATCAACGTAAAATAGGACGAGGGGTTGATAATAGAATTGGCAGAGATTCATTTGAGTTTATTCATCCTGATGATATTGAAAATGTAAAAAAGGAGTTTGCGAAATTGGCATTTGATGCACAGCCGCGTAATTTTGAGTTTAGAATGCAAAAGGATGATGGCAAATGGATTTGTGTATCTGCATATGGTCAAAATTTATTTGATGACCCAATGATACAGGGCATTGTAGTTAATTTTTGGGATATCACACAGAGGAAAAAAAACGAAATGCTCATTAAAAAGAATGAAACAAAATTTCGTCAAATATTTAATGCTTTCCCTGATATTTATTTTGAGGCAGATTTGAGTGGGGTCGTTACTGAAATTAGCCCATCTGTCGAAAAAATAGCCGGCTATACTCGTGACGAAATAATTGGAACTAACCCAAAAGAGCATTACAGATATATTGGTAATTGGGAAGAGATTGAACTTTTTTTTGATGCTAACACTTTTGTTAATGATTTTGATACTAAAATAATTACAAAAAGTGGAAACTCAATTAATTGCTCATTTTCAGCTGAGATTATTTTATCTGATAATAATACTCCTGTTGGTATAAAAGGAGTTGTTCGTGATATTAGCAGTAGGATAGCAGGACATGAAAAGCTTCGTGAATCAGAGCAAAAGCTTAAAGAAGCCAACAAATCAAAAGAGTTACTTTTTTCAATTATTTCTCATGATCTTATTGGACCAATTGGTACTAATAAATCAATAGTTGATTTGATAGTTGGTCAAATTGATGAGTTTTCGCACGAAGAAATTGTATCCTTAATTACTTCATTAAAACCTTCGCTAGATTCAACATTTTCATTGATTGAGAACTTGCTTTCTTGGGCGCAAATTCAACAAGATAGAATTAGTCCTAGTTTTGAAAAAATTTCTTTAAATAAAATGATTAGAGAAATGGTGATGGTCCTTTTAGAGCAGGCAAACCGAAAGTCAATTAGCTTAAATATTATAGGTACTAAGCCAATAACTGTTTATGCAGATAAAAATCAGTTGGATGTTGTGCTAAGAAATTTAGTTTCAAATGCAGTAAAATTTTCAAAAATAAATGGGCAAGTAATAATTTCCATTGATATTATTGATGATATGGCTGAGGTAAAAATAACTGATTTGGGAATAGGAATGAGTAAAAATCAAATTGATGAAATATTAGGTGATAAGGGAAGTACAAATGTGCGACGTGGAACAGATAACGAAAAAGGTACAGGATTTGGCTTAATTATAGTTAATGAGTTCATAAAGAATAATAAAGGTAAGCTTCACGTTCATAGCAATGTGGAAGAGGGTACTACTTTCACTATCGAACTACCACTTTTCCAATAAAAACGATATATATGTTTTCATTAAAAGCAGAACTTTTAAGTCAAAATTTTTATTTCAGCGAAACTCCCTTCGCTAACCTTATGAAAAAAAGGATATATCATGTACTATTAATTTCTAGTGTATATGATGCATTCATGCTTGAAGAAGATGGTAGAATTGATGAGCAAATATTTCACGAATACACATCTCTTAATCTGAGATATCCACCTCAGTTTTTAGAAGCTACAAACAAGGACGAAGCATTTAAAACGCTTAATGATGAGAACATAGATTTGGTTATTTCTATGCTTAGTGCCGAAAAGGTTTCAACTTTTGAATTAGCAAATAATATAAAGCGCGAATATCCTGATATTCCAATTGTTATGCTCACACCTTTTTCTCGCGAAGTATCAATTAAAATAGAAACCTTCGATTTGGGCTCATTTGATTATATATTTAGTTGGCTCGGTAATGCCGATATATTGCTTGCAATAATTAAGCTCATTGAAGATAATATGAATGTTGAAAATGATGTGGCTGAGGTTGGAGTACAAGCAATAATACTTGTGGAGGATAATATCCGATTTTATTCGAGCTATTTACCAATAATGTACAAAATTATTTTTAAGCAGTCTAAATCATTTATTACTGAGGGCTTAAATGAGCACCAGCGTATGCTAAGGATGCGTGGTCGTCCAAAAATATTGCTGGCAACCAATTATGAGGATGCTTATACCTATTACGAAAAGTATAAAAAAAACTTGCTAGGAGTTGTATCCGATATTACCTATCCCAGAAACGGGATATTGGATAAAAATGCAGGGGTTGATTTGTGTACGTTAATAAAAAAGGATAATCCCTACACTCCATTATTACTTCAGTCATCTGAACATAAAAACTTTAAGAGGGCTAAAGCTTTAAGAGTTGGCTTTTTAGATAAATATTCCAAATCATTAACTTTTGATCTTCGTGAATTTATTAAGGAGTATTTTGCCTTTGGCGATTTTGTGTTTAAGGATCCAAATATGGGTATTGTGGTTGCTAGGGCACGTGATCTTAAAGAGTTGCAGGAGAAAGTGTTAACTGTTCCAATTGTTTCACTAAAGTATCATATTACACGTAATCATTTTTCAAAATGGTTGCGGGCAAGGGCGTTGTTTCCACTGGCAGAACTGTTTATGTATTTTTCGAGTGATGACTTTGAAAATGTACATGAGGTCAGGTCGTTTATATTTAATGCAATTTCTCAATTTAGAATTTCAAAAGCACGCGGAGTTATTTCATCATTTAATCGTGATTCATTCGATAAGTATTTTAGTATTTCCCGAATAGGTCAGGGTTCAATTGGTGGAAAAGCCAGAGGACTGGCATTTTTAGATTCGTTAATCAAGCGTAATAATCTTTATACATATTTTGATAATGTTGATATAAATATACCAAAAACAGTTGTTATTGGAACTGATATTTTTGATGAATTTATGGATGATAATAGATTGCATACAATTGCTTTATCAGATAATTTTACCGATGAGGAAATATTAGATAAGTTTTTGAGTGCAAGTCTTCCTGAACATATTCATGCCGACATTTATAAAATTGCTAGTATTATTGATGGTCCTGTTGCTATAAGATCGTCAAGCTTACTCGAGGATTCACATTATCAGCCATTTGCAGGGATATATAATACTTATATGATTCCGTTTCGTGAAAATGATTACGAAGCAATGTTTTTGATGATTAGAAAAGCAATTAAAGCTGTTTATGCTTCTGCATATTATGCTGATAGTAAGGCATATATGCAGGCAACATCAAATGTTATTGATGAAGAAAAAATGGCTATTGTACTACAAGAGGTTATTGGCAGTAAGCATGGAGATAGGTTTTATCCAACAATTTCAGGAGTTGGCAGATCGATAGATTATTACCCTTTAGAACCGGCATTACCGGAAGATGGAACTGTAAGTATTGCCTTAGGGCTTGGTAAACATGTTGTTGATGGTGGTGTGTCGCTTAGGTTTTGCCCCAAATATCCAAAGAATATACTGCAAATATCTAATCCCGATTTGGCACTTCGTGAAACTCAAAAGCATTTTTACGCACTTAATTTGGATAATGATTTTGTGCCTACACCTAATGATGGTGCTTGTTTATTAAAGCTTAGGGTGAAGGAAGCTGAAAAGGATGATTCCATTAGAGCTATCGCTTCAACTTACATGCTGCATGAGCATGTTGTAAGGGATGGGTATAATTATAAAGGAAAGAAAATTATTACTTTTTCAAATATTCTAAAGCACGATACGTATCCTTTGGCAGATATTCTTGATAAAGTATTAAAACTTGGTGAAGAGGAAATGGGAAATCCTGTTGAAATTGAGTTTGCTGTAAATATGGATGTTCCTAAAGGTGAAAAAATTCTTTTCAAATTATTACAAATACGACCAATAGCTACAAAGGACGTAAGTGTTGTTATTGAAGAAAAGGATCTAGAAACTGATGATTTGTTAATTGTCTCTAAATCAGCACTTGGTAATGGGATAATAGACGATATTTTTGATATTGTATATGTTCGTCCCGAAAATTTTGATTCTTCTAAAACCAAAGAAATTGTTGAGTATATTGATGATATTAATAGGGAATTTATTGATAAGAATAGAAATTATATATTGGTAGGTCCGGGAAGGTGGGGATCAAGCGATCCATGGTTGGGAATTCCTGTTAATTGGTCTCAGATTTCAGCAGCAAGATTAATTGTTGAATCAGGGCTTGATAATTTTCGTATTGATCCAAGTCAGGGTACTCACTTTTTCCAAAATTTAACATCTTTCAGAGTAGGTTACTTTACGATAAATCCATTTATAAATGATGGTAGCTATGATGTTAAATTTTTAGATAAGCAGCCGGCAGTATTTGAAAACGAATTTGTTAGACATGTAAGGTTCAATAATAATTTTACCATAAAAATTGATGGAAAAAAGAATTTGGGGATAATTGTTAAACCATTGACCTAATAATAAGTGCTTTGCTCCTTAGCCCTCAGTGGTAAATAAAAACACCACTAACGGTTGGGGTAGTAATTAGATTAATTCTAAATAGTAAATTTTTTTTTGTATTTTTATCAAATTATTTGATATTAAATACTAGTTTAATAATTGTTTTTAAATTTTGCTTATACTATTTGTTGATATGAAACCTCGTAGATTAAAAAAACTTGAAGATGAAATTTGGCAAGTATTGCCCGAATCTAACAATCGTTATTTCGTAAGTAATTATGGTCGTATAAAATCATTTGCTGTTGACAAAATAGATGGTCAAATTTTAAAATTTAATGAGAGTAAGGGTTTTTTTCAAGTTCAGTTTAACACTGATAAATACAAACGTAAGTTTTATGTTCATAAAGTGGTTGCCGAACTGTGGCTTCTAAAACCATCTGTTAAGCATACTTATGTAACGCATCTTGATGGTAAGTTTAAAAATAATCATATTTCTAATTTACAATGGCACACTAAAGAGTCGTTAAAAGAAAAACACCGTGAATATAAAATAGATAGAAAAAAGAATCCCAGGTACTCATACACTCCAAACAATAGTAAATTAAAGGAGTCGGATATAGTACTCTTAAAATCTATGCTTTTAAGAGGTGTAGTTCAATCAAAAATTGCAAAACTTTTTAGGATTAGTGAAATGCAAGTTACAAGGATTAAAAGAGGTGAAAATTGGGGACATGTAAAAGTTCCAGAGAAAAAAGAATAATAATTAAATGAAATAATGCCTAAGGATTGTAAATTACTCCAATAGAACTATCTCTACTCGCGCCGGTTGCAGATGCTAAGCAATTTACTTTTTCTTCAATTCGCAAAATACCCATAAAGGCAAAAATTAAAGCTTCTTTAAAATCAATTATTGTTCTATCAGATATTGGTATATTTTGTTGTAATTCCTTTCTAATTGCCGTTATTAAAAAATTATTATGAGCACCACCACCTGTAATAAGCAATTTGTTTCCTTTATGTTTTTTGGTGGTATTACTAATCTGAAAAGCAATGTGTTTACATACTGTGTAAAGTTTATCCTCTATAGTAGATTTTGATTCATCTATTATTTCGATAAATGTACTGTTAACTAGCTGATTGCTCATTGATTTGGGATATGGAAGAAGATAGTATTGGTGATGGTTTAACTTAGTAAAAAGCTGATTATCCATCTTTCCCAATTGAGCAATATTACCATTTTCATCATATTGTTTGCCAATTTGCCTACTAAGATGATTTAGGAGTTGATTGGCAGGACAAATGTCAAAAGCGATTCGTTGGTTATTATCATCAAATGAAATATTTGCTATTCCACCTATGTTAATACAAAAATTATATTCGCTAAAAAGTAATTTGTCGCCAATGGGAACTAATGGAGCACCCTGCCCACCCAGTTGAATATCGCCAATGCGAAAATCACATATTGTTTTTATTCCCGTTGTGGTTGCTATGGTATATCCATTTCCCAACTGAAAAGTGTACCCTAAACTGGGATTATGAAAAATTGTATGACCATGCGAAGATATTAGGTCGGGGTTTAATTTATTATGACTTATAAATTCGTTAATAAGGTTTCCCAGATATTTCCCATATTTAACATCAAACTCTAATAGTTTATTAGCTGTTTGGTTGTGCATTTGAGTAAGGATATCTAACCATTCTTCAGAATATGCAAAAGTTTCAGCTGTAAGTATCTTGTAGTGCCATTTTGTGTCATAAAAAAACTCACAGTATGCTAAATCTACACCATCAAGTGAACTTCCTGACATTAAACCTATTACCTTGTATTTTTTCATGGGTTTCTTCTGTTAGATTTTTGTATCACCCCTCAACCCTATAATACCATTAACAAATCTTCAAGTTTCATTCCTCTTGAGCCTTTTACTAAAATATTTGCGTTTTTAATTCTGTTTTTATCTAAATAGCTCATTGCCTCTTTTGTCGAAATAAATGTTTGGAAGTTGTGATTCTTGGTTTTGATAAAATCGTTTCCAATAAGAATTGCATTTTTTACTTTGTTGTTTGTTAGAATATCTATTATAGTTTGATGTTCTGCGATTGCATATTCTCCAAGTTCAAACATATCACCGAGTATTAAGTATGGATTGTTAAAGTTATAGTTAACAAAGCTTGTTATTGCTCCATTCATACTTGTTGGATTTGCATTGTATGCATCCATTATAATTGAATTATTATTAGTAACAATCTTTTGAGAGCGATTATTCTTGGGAAAGTAATTTCCAATAGCTTTGTTAATCTTGGTTGATGGTACATCAAAGAATATCCCTGTTGTTATTGCTGCCATTATATTGCTAAAATTATAATTACCATAGAGTTGGCTACTACAATCGTATGATATATTATTGGTGTTCCATTCTATTTTAAGACTAGGTTTGTGTTCAATAATTTTGCCTGTAACATTTGCTTTGCTGTTACCATATGTAAATTGAGGTATATTTAGTGATAAGCTTTTAAGCAACTTGTCATCATTATTAACAATTACTTTCCCATTATTTTTTTTAAGATAATTAAAAAGTTCATTTTTTGTAGATACTACTCCTTCAAATGAACCAAATCCTTCAAGGTGCGCTTTGCCAATGTTAGTAATTATACCCAGATTGGGTTGAGCAATATTACAGAGGGTGTTAATTTCGCCAATGTTATTTGCTCCCATTTCTACTATTGCAATCTTAGTTGATGGGTTTATTTTTAGCAAAGTTAATGGAACACCAATATGATTATTAAAATTACCTTGTGTTGAAACTATATTAGTGTGACTAGTTAATACGCTAGAAATTAGCTCCTTAGTTGTTGTTTTACCATTTGTACCTGTAATTGCAAGTACTGTTGCTGTACTTTTGTTGCGATGATATTGTGCAAGCTCTTGTAGTGCTACTAATACATTTGGTACAAGTATATTATCATTTGTTGTATACGAAGAATCATCAATTACACATAACCTTGCACCTTTTTTATGGGCTTCATATGCAAATTTATTACCATTAAAGTTATCTCCAGATAATGCAAAAAAGATTTTATTATTTACATCCTCCCTCGAATCAGTTGAAATACCATCTGATAATAAAAATTGGTTATAAATCTCAATTATATTTCGCATAGGTAGTAACTTTAAATGTCCATAATAAAAAACCCCGCTCTTTATATGAACGAGGTAAATTTGCAATTTTTATTTCTTCACACCTTTAGTGTGTACTAAGTTTTTTTATTTTCCTTGACCAGGAATAGGACTTCCAACCCTAATCATTGCACATCTAAATCCAATTGTAGATGCCGATTCATCTTCATTTAAAAATCTTCTTGTGCCCGGACTAAGATAATATACTCCATCATTCCATGAGCCTCCTTTAACAACCCTTGCTTGGTCATTAATTAGAGTTGTAGCACCATATTCATACATGTTTTTTGAATCATTTTCCATTTCTCCTTCACCATCGAGCCAATCTGATCTAATACTCGATTGATAATCACCATCTCTATAGTTTGCATTATCTGCTTTACGGTAGTTTTTGCGTGTTGCAGCTTCTTCAGCCGTAATATTAACTTCTACCAAACGTCCTAAACTATCTTTTTCAGCAATACTACCATCCATATCACGTAATTTGTTCTTAAATATATTACCACGATAGGGGTTAAAATCAGAAACAAAATCGGGAGTCATTGGTCGGTAAACATCTAATACCCACTCGCTAACATTACCTGCCATATTGTATAACCCATAATCATTTGGCCAGTATGATCCAACAGGTGCCGGAATACTTGCTCCATCATTAAGGTTTCCTGCAACACCCATATAATCACCGGCGCCTCTTTTAAAGTTGGCAACAAAACTACCGTAATATTTAGTTTCATCAGTTCTTACGCCATCGCCATTCCAAGGATATGTCCTACGTTCAACAACGCGATTGTAAAGAGTATTACCTATTAATCCTAGAGCAGCATATTCCCATTCGGCTTCAGTTGGAAGTCGATAGTTGGGTAACATAAGCCCGTCCTCAAAACGAACATTTCTAACTCCTGTTCCATTAGGGTCTAAATCGGCTTTGCCTTCATTTACAAGCCCTTCATACTGGCCTGCTAAATATGCATCTGTATTAAAGTTGTTTTCATCACGCTGATCTGGATCAAAATCAAGTATGCCTGCTTCAATTAACAAACCTTCATTTACACGGTCACTTCTCCATGATGAATAGTCATTTGCTTGAATCCAACTAACGCCAACAACAGGATAGTTTTTATATGCCGGATGACGAAAATATGTTTGCACAAGTGGTTCGTTATATGCTAACCTGTCTCTCCATACTAGAGTGTCAGGTAATGCATTTTGGATTACCATTGGATAACTTTCTCCGTAAACTCGGGTTAGCCAAAAAATATACTCTAAATATGCTAGGTTACTAACTTCTGTTTGATCCATGTAAAAGCTGCTTACTGTAACTTTACGAGGTACATTATCCCATTCGTAAAATGGAGTTTCGTTAGTTGCACCCATGGTAAAAGTACCCCCTTCAATAAGCACTAGTCCAGGTCCTGTCATTTGCTCAACTGGCTGAGCTACTTCAAAACCTCCGTTATCGGGATTGTTATATTCCCAACCTGTAGTATTTGATCTTTCGTGGCTTTTACATGAAGTTGCCATTATTGCAACTATCGCAATACCCGATAATAAGATGAACCACTTTCTGTTTCTGAACATTGTTAATTCTATTTTTATTAATTCTATTTATTATAACTAAAATGATGGTGATTTTATTGCCTTAATTCGTCTTCTTGAATCTTTATATAGACAAAAATCCCAAGCAAATGATATTTCATGAGCTCCACCTGCCTCATTTCCTACTTGAGATATTGTAAAATCGTAGCTATATCCAATTCGGAAATTTGCATAAGTAATTCCAAGTAATGCAACTATAGCATCGGGGTTCTGAAAATTATGTCTAAACCAGGAGCCTATTACAAATGGATATTTAGTAACATATAAACCTGCGCTAAGTTGATGAAATTCATCTTGTTGCATATAAAGTACGTTTGGCTGAATAATTATATCATCACCATAGCTATTTCCTAATCCTCCTTTTGATGCATTTATTGATAATCCTGCATTGGCAGTAATTTTCATTGGTAGTTTGCCATCACTATCATTATAAAATGATAAACTTGGTTGTGTTACATGATCACCAGCAATACCAATAAAAAACTTATCAGAATAATTCATTACAAAGCCAACAGCAAAGTCAACTACTGAAATATTGAGATTGTCTGGTGGATCTTCTTCCTGATATCCTTTAAATCCTGGACCAATATTACCTGTTGTAGGGTCAATTTCACTTGCAAATATAAATTTATTCCAGTTAAGTTTTTCTTGATAATATGCACCTTTTACTCCAAATCTTATGTCAATTTGATCGGTTGCTTTTAGGTTGTAGGAGTAAAACATTGAAGCCGAAGTTCTAACTAACCCTCCATCTCCTTGCGCATCACTCATAATTAATAAACCAAAACCACTATTTATTGCAGATAAATTTTGATCGTAACTAACATTATAAGTAACATAAGCATTGGAAAGAGACGGGTATTGATTACGATAGTTTAAGCCTAACCTACCACACTCCGTTGCCCCTGCATACGCAGGATTTAGGTATAACGGGTTTGCATAATACTGCGAAAACTCAGGATCCTGAGCTTTGGCAATACCCCACATCATTACAAGTAGAATGAATACAATTAAACGATTATTTTTACCCACTACTATATCTATCTTGGTTCTAATTTTTAACTGCGCAATTATACGACCTTTTTCTTGATAATAGTAAATCACTGTTAATTTCCTCCCAATTTTAATTGTTCTAAAATAAAACAGTGATACTAGCGTTATCACGTTATTATAAACTGCATTTTGTAAACATTATTATTTTTGATGTAAAATATCTAATTATGTTGAACCAAAAACTATTATTTTTTTTATTACTATTTTTTATTTCAATAACTGGTTCTGCTATTCAGTATGAGTTTAGTTCAGTTATAAAATGGAATTCAACTCAAAAAGTAGATACAGGTATTTATATGGTTGAAAGATTATCATTTGATGATGCATATTATTACAAATTTGATGGGTTACCTTCTTTTATTGATAAATTTTCAATACACACTTCCCAAGCTCAGGTTAATGCCACATTAAAAAATGAGGTTTTTATGCCCCTACAATCCGCAGAAGAAAAAATTATTATATTATTGGGTTTTACTGATACTTTAATAAAAATTGAATCGCGTATTGTCATATCACGAAAAGAACCAATGGCTCAAGTAGAACTTATTCCAATAAGATGGAATGCATCAAAGCATATCTACGAAAAACTTGTAGCGTTTGATATTGTAATAGAGGTTGTTGATGTGCCAGAGTCCGATAGAAGTGTGAAGCAATATGCATCTTCAAGTGTTTTGGCTGCTGGGCAGTGGTTTAAAATTAGGCTTAATAAAAATGGTATATATAAGGTAACGTATAATGAACTATCGTCGATGGGGTTTGATATGTCTACGCACCCTTCTAACATTGCCGTGTTTGGGAATGGGGGAGGTACTCTTCCCGAAAAAAATGATGATTCTCGTTATGATGATTTATTTGAAAACCCCATTGTAGTTGTAGGAGGTGAAGATGGAAGTTTTGATCAAGGAGACTATTTTTTGTTTTATGGCGAAGGACCAGTAGTTTGGAATTATAACTCTATTTCTCAAAGTTTTATACACAAAACAAATTATTATAGCGATTTTTCATACTATTTTATAACTGCACTTAATGGTTCAGCAAAAAGAATAATAAATGCCGAAATTCCCACTGGAAATGTTGATATTATGATTAACGATTTTAGTGATTATGCCGTTCATGAGCTTGACGAACGTAATATTGCTGGGATTGGTCGTACATGGTATGGCGAAATATATGACTATAATACTGAACATGAATTTATTTTTGATTTCCCAAATGTTATAAAACAAACTGATTCAGGTTTGTTTAGAGGTTCATTTGCTGCTAGGGCATTTTCATCTAATTCGTTTAATATTTTTATTAATGGTTTGTTAGAAAAAACTTTTAATATTCAAGTTCTGCCTGTAGGTGAGAGATATCAATATGCCAAAAGCTCAAGCCCACAGTTTCGTTTTACACCAGTTAGCGATCAAATAATTGTTAAAACAACGTTTCAGCGTGCTTCAAATTCATCAGTTGGTTTTCTCGACTTTATTGAGATTAATGTAAAACGAGATTTAATTTTTACCAATAATCAAATGTTGTTTCGTAGTATTATTGGAGAAGGTAGTGGAGTAGCTCAATACAATCTGCGCCAAGCTAATCAAAAAGTTACTATTTGGGATATTTCAACTCCGGTTAGCCCTCAAAAGGTTATTACCCAGATTGATGGATCTGGATTATCTTTTAAAGCCGAAGCATCTACATTTCATGAATTTATTGCTTTTACATCAGACAATTACTTAGCTGCTGAGTTTGTTGAGGAAATTCAAAATCAAAACCTACATGGCTTTAGAAATATTGATTATTTAATTGTTACTCATCCTAATTTTTTGGCTGAAGCCGATAGCCTAGCTAGATTTCATCGCTCACAAGGAGAACTGACTGTGCTTGTTGCTACAATTGATCAGGTATATAACGAGTTTTCTTCTGGAGCACAGGATATTACAGCTATTCGCGATTTTGCAAAAATGCTTTATGATGATAGTGATCCAGGTAATGAATTGAAATATTTGTTGCTTTTTGGCGATGCATCGTACGATTATAAGAATATTTTGCCTGATAATTCTAACTTTGTACCATGTTGGGAGTCTGTGCTTTCTCTTGATCTTCTTAAATCAATTGCAAGTGACGACTATTTTGGCTTTTTAGATGATGGTGAAGGTCCGGAGTTTCACAACGATCTTGTTGATATTGGTATCGGGCGGTTTATTGTAGTTGATGTTGATGAGGCAAAATCGGCTCTTGATAAAACCATCCACTACTCGGTAAATACAACTCAAGTAATGGCACCATGGCGCAATATTGTTACTTTTATTGGCGACGATGGTGATAATAACAGGCATGTTAAGGATGCTGAAAAACTGGCTACAATATTTGATACTGCATTTAACGTGTATAATATTAGTAAAATATATGTAGATGCTTATGAGCAAATTCCAACACCTACTGGTGAAAAGGCTCCTGATGTTAATCGAGCAATTAATCAAAGAATTGAAAAAGGTACATTAATTTTTAATTATTCGGGCCATGGAGGTGAAACAGGACTCGCTCATGAACAAATTGTAACTATACCTGATATTCTTTCATGGACAAATTATGATAAATTGTCGGTGTTTATTACTGCCACATGTGAGTTTACTAGGTATGATGATCCCAAAAGAGTGTCTGCAGGTGAGTTGGTATTTTTAAATGATAAGGGTGGGGCAATTTCGTTATATACCACATCTCGACCTACATACTCAAGCTCAAACTTAGCAATAAATAGAGCTATTTATAATAATAATATGTTTGAGAAAATTGATGGAAAATATCCTTGTTTTGGCGATATTGTTCGTAAGTCAAAGAAAAATGGTTCGTCAGGTGACATGAAATTTCTTCTGGTTGGCGATCCTGCTTGTAGTATGGCATATCCTGAGCACAGAGCTGAAACTGTTAAAATAAATTCACATATGGTTATTCCAAATGAGCCTGATACTATTAGAGCTCTTCAACTTGTTAAGGTTGATGGAATTGTAACTGACTATTTTGGGGCAAAATTAACTGACTTTAATGGTGAATTATTTTCGTCGGTTTACGATAAGAAAACTAAAGTAATTACAAATGGTTACGGTAGTAATTCTCCATTCACGTTTTATGTTAGAAATAATGTAATCTTTAATGGTAAATCAAGTATTGTAAATGGTGATTTTTCATACGAATTTATGATACCTAAGGATATAGCATATAAATATGGAGTAGGTAAAATTAGTTATTACTTTCATGATTCGGAAAAAACTGATGGAAATGGATATTATTTGAATTTAATAGTTGGTGGTTTGGACGAAGATGCAAAAATTGATACCGAAGGCCCAATTATTGAATTATTTTTGAATGACACAACTTTTTTGTCAGGTGATATTACAAATCAAAATCCTTCACTACTTGCTTTTGTAAGCGATTCGAGTGGAATTAATACAACCGGTAGTGGAATTGGTCATGATATTGTTACAACGGTGGATGAAAATAAAGAGTTGTCTTTTGTGCTAAATGATTATTATGAGGCCGATCAGAACAGATATAATAAAGGTGTTATTACCTATCCATTTAGCGATTTACCTGAAGGTGAGCATAGCCTAAGTCTTAAAGTTTGGGATGTTTATAATAATTCGTCAACAGCTTACCTTGATTTCTTGGTTATTTCGGCCGAGCAGTTGGTTGTTGAAAATGTTATGAACTATCCTAACCCATTTGTAAACGAAACAAATTTTGTTTTCGACCATAACCAATCTGGTAATGATATTGATGTTCTTATCGAAATTTTTAGACTTGATGGCAAACTAGTTAAGACTATTTCAGCAAAGCTATACCCAGAAGGGCGTAGGTCAGAGCCAATTACCTGGGATGGTTCAACTGATGGCGATGGCAAAATTGCTGCTGGTTTTTACGTTTATAATGTAACAGTTAGAAATAAAGGCGGAGCAGTAGGCAGTGATCAGGCAAAATTAATATATATCCGTTAATTATAGTGTGCCTGCCAACCGTATAATTAATATTTTTGTCAATGAAGAGTATGAGAAAATTTTTATTATTAGTTGTATTTGTAATATCAGCCTTGATAACTGTGTCACAGATTGTTGTGCCTGTTAGTTTGCAGTATTCCGAAATTACTGAACAGCAAACAAGTCAATCAAATTTAAATTATGTTACGTTTAGTGGTTCTCAAAATATTCTTGAGTTTGGTGCATTTCCTGTTTATTATTATGAGGTTGAATTGCCAAGTGAATATTTTGCTTGTGAAATAGAAATTGATGAATTTTCATCAGGTAAATTTACCCATGAACAATCACTAATCCTTACGGATAATGAATTATTAGATACTGAATATGGTTTCTCAATAGTATATTCAGGAACATTGGCACAGATTTATGTATTGCCATTTAAGTGGGATATTTCACAAAATGAAATTGTTAAGTTAATCGATTTTGATTTGTTAATTGATTATGTGCCGGTTGGTAAACAAGCTAAGCCTGTGAAATCTAGCAATGATTATGTGGCTGAATCAGTTCTTAGTACTGGTGAGTGGATAAAGATGGGAATTGAAAAAACAGGGGTTCATAAATTAACTTATGTCGATATCGAGAATATGGGTGTTAACCCGGCAGAACTGAATGTAAATAACATAGGTATTTTTGGAAATTATAATGGAGTTTTGCCTGAGGCGAATAATAGTCCTAGTATTGATGACCTGCAGGAAAATTCTATATTTATTTCAGGATATGAAGATGGATCGTTTGATCATGATGATTTTATTCTATTTTATGCACAGGGTGCTACCACTTGGGTTTACAATCCATTTGGCGAAAATTTTATTCATAAAAACAATATTTATTCCGATACAACATATTACTTCTTTACAACTGATAAGGGGACAGCAAAGCCCATTGTTGATATAACTGGCACTGGTTTTGAACCAAATCAATATGTTACAACATTTAGTGATTATGATGTGCATGAGCTTGACCTTGAAAGCTTAATTTCAAGTGGTAAAGAGTGGTTTGGTGAGATTTTTACTGGTGATACCCTCGAAAGAGAATTCCCATTTTTATTCCCTCATATTAATACAGATGAACCTGTGTACATGAGTGTTGATATAGCCGGTAGGTCTTTTTCCGATTCATATTATGATTTGGAAGCTAATAATGTTGCACTTTCTGACTCAACAAAAATACGACTTGTTACATCGTCACTTGGTATTTATGCTCGTAAGTCGAGTAAAAATTTAACTTTCTTAGTTGAGGATGATCTTATTAATGTAAAAGTTAAATATTATTCAGATGATGCAAATGCCATGGCCTGGCTTAATCATATAACTTTAAATGTTGAAAGAAATCTTATTTTTGATGGCGGTCAAATGAAATTTTGTGAGCCTTCTGTTTCTGCATCTGGAAATATATCGCAATTTGATATTAAGGAAGCCAATAATAGTAGTACCATTTGGGATATAACTGATATACATAATCCAAAAAAAGTGAGCTATGCCACGGGTGATAACTTAATTTCTTTTGTTCTTCCAACCGACTCGTTAAAAACATTTACTGTTTTCGATAATTCTGATTATTTTTCACCTGTTTCTTTTAAAGAAGTTCAAAATCAAAATCTACATCAGATTAATGACGTTAATTTTATTATTATTCGTCCCGAAATATTTGCTCTTGAGGCAGAAATGCTTGCAAATATCCATAGGGAACATGATGGTTTAACAACAATATGTGTTAGCCCTCAACAAATTTACAATGAGTTTTCATCTGGTTCACAGGATATTAGTGCTATACGTAATTTTATGAAGATGCTTTACGATAGAGGAGCTTTTGGGAATGAACGTGCATACTTATTGCTTTTTGGTGATGCTTCGTTTGATTATAAGCATCGAATACATGATAATACAAATATGGTTCCAACCTATGAGGCTTATGAATCTTTAGCTGGAACATCCTCATTTGTTACCGATGATTATTTCGGATTACTGGATGATAATGAAGGTGCAGGTGCTTCTGGTAATCTTGATATCGGTATAGGAAGGTTTCCCATAACAACAAATGAAGAGGCTATTTCTATTGTTAATAAGATTATAAAATACTTGAGTCGTAACGAGGATGTAATGCGTGATTGGCGTACAAATATTTGCTTTGTTGCAGATGATGAGGACAGAAATCTTCATTTTGATCAGGCAGAAGGTCTGGTTTTAATTGCTAATACTTTACATAAAGGAATAGGTATAAATAAGGTGTATTTAGATGCGTATAAAAAAATTACTATTCCTGGGGGGAGCAGATATCCCGATGCCAGTGCAAATATTGACAAACAAATTGAACATGGGGCATTAATTGTTAATTATACAGGACATGGAGGAGTAATTAGTTGGTCAGAGGAGCATGTTCTTGATGTGCCAATGATAAATGGATTTAATAACTTTGATAACCTCCCTCTTATAATAACTGCAACATGTGAGTTTAGTCGTTTTGATGATCCGGAGTTTACTTCTGCCGGTGAATATTTCTTTTTGAATGAAGAAGGTGGCGCAATAGCTTTGCTTACAACAACTCGCCTTGCATATGCACATGCCAATTATATTGTAAACAAAAGGATTTATAATAATTTGCTGCAGTGTGACGAAGGAAATAAACCGCGTTTAGGAGATTTGGTGCGGTTGTCTAAAATTCCGTCCAACGATAATTATTTAAATTTTGTTTTACTTGGTGATCCTGCACTCACACTAGCATACCCGGAGCATGATATTGTAACAAATACTACCATAAATGGGCATGTAAATGTGCTGGATACAATTCATGCGCTTTCAATTGTTGCTGTTTCGGGCGAGATACAAGATTACAACGGGCAATTAGTATCCAATTTTAATGGATATGTTTATCCTAAAGTGGTTGATAAAGCCACCCTTTATACTACTCTTGGAAATGATGGAAGTAGTTATCCTGCTAATTTTAATTTGTTTGATAAAGTATTGTTTGATGGAAAAACGGAAGTTATAAACGGTAAGTTTGAGTTTGAATTTATGGTACCTAAGGATATAGCATACAATTATGGCTATGGTAAAATAAGGTATTATGCTCTAGATACTGTTAATTATGTTGATGCTTGGGGAGCATTTGATAAGCTAATTATTGGTGGAATTAATGAAGATGCAGAGGTAGACGACATTGGTCCTGAAATTGAATTATATTTAAATGGAAATTCATTTATTTCAGGTGATGTAGTTACTAATAGCCCTGTATTGTTGTCGTATATTTCTGATGAAAGTGGTGTTAACTCCACAGGAAATGGACTGGGTAGGGATATTGTTATGGTAATTGATAATGATTATTCCAATTCAATAATTATGAATGAATTATTTAATATGGATGTTAATTCATACAAATCAGGCAAAATTGTTTATCCATTTGATAATCTTAGCCAGGGGAATCATACATTAACGATAAAGGCGTGGGATTTGCAAAATAACTCATCCGAAAAGACAATCGAATTTTTGGTTGATAACAATACAGATATTCACCTTATCGAAGTTCTAAACTATCCAAATCCATTTGAAAATGAAACTCATTTTAAATTTGCACATAATAAAAACGGGTCACAACTTGAGGTTGTAATACGTATTTATAATATTGTTGGCGAATTTGTAGTTGAATTGGAAAACTCTAATTTGAGCGAATTAGATGGTGATGTAGCAATTACTTGGGATGGTAAAAGTCAAGATGGAAGTGTTGTGGCTTCGGGTATTTATGTTTATACAATCGAAGTAAAAGATAGCTATGGTAATGTTACCGTGCAACAGCAAAAATTATTTAAGAGTAGTAAATAACAAATTCTTTATTTATCCGTTTATATTCAAAGTTGGTATATTTTCAATTTAATCCTATCAAAATAATAATAGTTAATTTATTTCGTTAGGTTTGCAAACATTTTTTTTAATTATAGCTTATCCATGAAACAGAAGATTATATTATTCATAATAGCAGCGGTACTGTCTTTGAATATCAGCGCTCAAACTATCGAAAAAAACGGACAACAATTAAATGTAATAACAACAGCTGTTCCCTTACTTATGATTGGCCCGGATGCTCGTGCAGGTGGTATGGGTGATGGAGGTGTTGCTTCATCTCCTGATGCCAACTCAATGCATTGGAACCCGGCTAAATATGCCAGAATTGCTGATGATATGGGATTTGCTTTTTCATATACTCCTTGGTTACGTAATCTTGTTAATGATATAAATTTGGCATATGTTTCGTTTTATAAACGCATTAATCCAATGTCTACATTTGCTGCATCCTTACGTTATTTTTCGTTGGGCGAAATAACTTTTACAGATGAAAATGGTGGAATTATTGGTGTTTATAAACCAAATGAATTTGCTGTTGATGCTACATATTCACGTATTTTAACTGATAAGCTTTCTCTTGCTGTATCTGGGCGATTTATTTATTCTGACTTAACACAGGGGCAAAATGTTGGAGGTTTTGATACAAAACCAGGAATTTCGGTAGCTGCAGATATTGGAGTTTATTGGGAAGATGATGTTGATTGGTTTAATAGCATGGATGCTCAATTTGCCTGGGGTGTTGTTATTTCAAATATTGGAAGTAAAATATCTTATTCAGGATCTAATATTGAAAAGAACTTTATTCCAACAAATTTACGATTCGGACCAAGATTGACTCTTGATATTGATGATTACAATAGTATTTCATTTCAATTTGATGTAAATAAGTTACTAGTACCAACGCCCCCTCTTTATTATGCTGACTCCACAAACCCTGATGGAAGTCGCGTTATTGAAAAAGGGATGGATCCTGATGTAAGTGTTATACAAGGTATGATTCAATCATGGTACGATGCACCCGGTGGTTTCTCAGAGGAGTTGAGAGAATTTAGTTTTTCTGTTGGTACTGAGTATTGGTATACAGATGTACTTGCTCTTCGTGCTGGTTTTTATTACGAGGATTTAACCAAAGGTAATCGTAAATATGCAACCGTTGGTGTTGGTTTGCGTTACAATGTATTTGGCCTCGATTTTTCATACTTGATTCCTGTAACACAAGATCAAAATCCACTTCAGAATACATTGCGTTTCTCATTATTGTTTAATCTTGGAGGAACAAAGTAAGGTTCTGTAATGTTATCAAAAGAAATTAACACTAGAGTTGGTATTGGTTACGATGTTCATAAACTTGTTTCTGGTCGAAAACTAATTATTGGAGCTGTTTTAATTGATAGTGAATTAGGTGCTTTGGGGTTTTCTGACGCTGATGTGTTAATCCATGCCATTGCAGATGCTCTGCTAGGAGCTGCCGCCTTGGGCGATATTGGACATCATTTTCCTGATACTGATAGTAAAAATGAAGGTTTGTCAGGTTCTTATTTGCTTTCTGAAGTAGTGAGGTTACTCAATTCAAATAATTTTAGCATTGTAAATATTGATTCTACCGTAATTTTGCAATCCCCCAAAATTAGTTCTCATATATATAAAATGAGAGAGAACTTATCGCTATTATTGGATATTGATATTAGTAGAGTATCTGTTAAGGCCACAACCACTGAGCGACTTGGATTTATAGGCAAAAATGAGGGAATCGCAGCTGAAGCAATTGTGCTTTTGAGAGAAAATATTTAAACTAATACCTATTAATTATCTGCCATTCCAAAAGGCATTAAAAAAAATACGAATTTCCACATTGTTGTCGAAACCCTTAAATGCAGGAAGATTAAGTTCGTCATTATACAAAACACCCGTAAATGTAAAAACTCGGTAACTTTCAGCAGATGTATTAGGTCGCATAATATTCATCTTAAAATTAATAACCTCATTTATTGCAAAATCATTGTTTGTTAGCTGAAGCTCAATATCATAGTCTTGATTTATGGTTTTTTGATTAATAACTTGATCTATGGGTAAATTACCTACAAGAAGAAACTCGCGATTATCCGAAATATTGTCTTCATTAACATTATTATTGGTTTCCTTATTATAAAAATCGTTGTTGTTAATTATCATTTTTAAATCCCCGGTTTTGTAATTCAGGGTTACTATTATATCTTTATTTTGCCAGCTGTTAATATCACCATTTTTTGTTGCTGTAATCATTAACCCGGCTGAGTATGTTTGATATTTTGGTGCTTGTGCAAATACAATAATAGTGCTAGTTAGAAATGCTAATACGAATAGTACATTTTTCATTGGTTGAAGTTATTTAATGAAGTAAATAATATTTAATTGTTTGTAAACCTACAAAAATAAATATTACATTTGAGTTTTAAAACATCCAAGAATGAAAAAAAATATTATTATTCCCCTTTTAGTGTTTTTATCCTTTGTTACATATATTTCAGTTGGACAGAGTCTTAGTTCACATCAAATTGATTCAGTTGTTAGTAGTGCCATGTCAGTAATGCCACATGCTGGTATTGCTGTTGCAGTAGTTAAGGATGGGAAAGTAATACATTCAAAAGGTTATGGAATTGCTTCTGTTAATACTCAGAATAAAGTTGATGATAATACGCTTTTTGCCATTGCTTCAAATACTAAATCGTTTACGGCTGTTGCATTAGCTATTCTTGTTGAAGAGGGTAAGCTAAGGTGGAGTGATAAGGTTGTTGATTATGTGCCTGAGTTTACAATGTACGATCCATATGTTACGGCTAATTTCAATATTCAGGATTTATTAACTCACAGGAGTGGGCTTGGCTTGGGTGCCGGTGATTTAATGATATTTCCTGATGGTGGTGATTTTACAATGGAAGATATTGCTAAAAGCTTTCAGTATCAAAAACAAGTATCCCAATTTAGAACAAAATACGATTATGATAACTTACTATATATTATTGCAGGCGAGATAGTTGCCAGAGTTAGTGGTATGGGCTGGTCAGAGTTTGTGGAGCTTTATATTATGAAACCATTGGAAATGAATCGCTCGGCAGCACTATTTCAAAATTTAACTGATACAAGCAATATTGCATTACCGCATTCCATTAAAAATGGTGAGTTATTGCAATTGGATACATACTCAGATCCCAGCGGTTTGTTTGGTGCTGCTGCTGGTATTTACGCAAGTGTTAACGATATGAGCAAGTATTTGATTATGTTTTTAAACGAATGCAAGTATGGAGATAGCTTGTCTAACAAAATAATTTCAGAGAAAAACCTAGCTGAGATATGGAAACCTCATACAAATAGGTGGTTTAATGCTACACCAAATCCTCCATACAAATCACATTTTGGTGCCTATGGTTTAGGGTGGGGTATAAGTGATAAAAATGGATTTATAGTTTATGAACATACTGGCGGATTACCCGGTATGTTATCAAAGATGGCCGTTATTCCTGAATTAAATGCGGGCGTAATTGTACTTACTAACTCTGATCCTGGAGGCTATAGTTATTGGTCTATTTCTCAGGAAATTATTGATGCGTTTATTGGAGTTGAACAAAAAGATTGGGTTGATTTTATGAAAAGTAGAATTGCAAGCAGAACCGCAACAGGAGATTCAGTTACAAATGCTGTTTGGAATACGGTAAAAAAAGCAAATGCAAAAAGAGTAGATTTTGATGACTATGTAGGAATATATTCCGATAATTGGTTTGGGAATGTAGAAATTTCAAATGATAATGGAGAATTGTTATTTCGTTCAATTAGGTCACCAAAATTAACAGGACGGATGTATTATTACAAAGCTAATACTTTCGCCATTAAATGGAATTATCAGGATATGGAATCAGATGCATTTGCTATTTTTCAACTCGATGAAGAAGGAAAGGCCGTGGGTATTAAAATGAAAGGTATTTCACCAAATATTGATTTTAGTTTTGATTTTCATGATTTGGATTTTAAGCGTTAGTTTGTTCCTAAAAGCAAATATTAGTGGCAATCTCTTTTTTCTAACTTTTAGGATTGGGCTTAAGGGTGCTGATTAAGTTCGTTTTCTTCAAAATAATCAGACTCAAAACCTATGAGGTAGAGTTTATTTGTAGCTCTGGTTACTGCTGTGTATAACCATCTAAGATATTCAATGTCAACAGTATTGTCTTTAATAAAGCCTTTGTCAATAAAAACATTTTGCCATTGCCCGCCTTGGGTTTTATGACAGGTCATGGCATAACTAAATTTTACTTGTAGAGCATTAAAATACGGATTAGCTTTTATTTTATTTATTCGTGTTCTACGGTTTGGGTAATCCATGTATTCTTTCTCTACATTTTCAAACAACTTTTTGTTGTCTTCTTCAAGTAAACCAGGAGCATTAGTAGTAATAGTATCAAGCAAAAGTTTTACATTTATTTCTTTTTCTTCAGGATAGTCTATCAGCATTATGTCAACATCGGCAAACCTAAATCCGTATAATTCTTCTATTTGTTTAAATCTTACAATTTTTATAATATCGCCATTGGCAATAAATCCTATATTTGATTCTATATTAAGCCAATGGTAATTATTTTTCACAACCATCAGTAAATCTCCTGCATCTATCTCGGTTTCACGCATTAGTATTCTATTCCTAATTTCATTATTGTAAATGTTTGCTTGTTTATTTGATCTACATATTATAATGCCATCTTCCATCTCACTGCCTGTAAAGGAGTCTATCAAAAGTTCCTCAAAAGTGCCCGCATCCTTAATAATTGTAACGTCTTCTGAATTATCATTAATGTTGAAAAATGGAAATGAAGTATTGTTGTTTTTTATTTTTGTTCGTAGTGTGGTAGCAGATATAAGAATTCCCGAATCTAATGATTGGCGCATAACCTCTTTCATCTCAAAATCAAAAGAAGTAATTGAGTATGAATTATTGAGTGTGTTAATATCTAATGCTGGGCTTAGTATTGTTCCAACCGGAGGTAATTGCGCTGTATCACCAACAAGAATTAACTTATTTCCACGTTGTGAAAACACAAATTGCATCACATCGTCAAGAAGACTACTTTTATTAAAAACATAATTATTTATTTGGCTATTATCACCAATCATTGAAGCTTCGTCAATAATAAAAACTGAATTATTTAATTTGTTGTATGTAATGGTAGTGTTTGTTACACCTTCTTTATTAGTAATAAACTGATAAATACTTCGGTGAATTGTATGAGCTTCATGTTTAGTATATTGTGCTAAAACTTTTGCTGCTCTGCCCGTTGGAGCTAATAGTAGGAAATTGATGTTTAAGTTTTTCAAGGTTTGTACATATGCGCTAAGCATACTGGTTTTACCAGTTCCTGCGTAACCTTTAAGTATGTATACCGGATTAATTTTTTTACTTAACGTGAAGGCACCAAGATGTATAGAAACACTTTCTTGGTCATTAGTAGGATTAAATGGTAAGTTGTTAATTACATCTTTACTAACATGTTTATTATCAATATAATTAACTGTCATTGTTATTCATCATTTAATTATTCATTCATTCAATCAATCATTCATTCATTTAGAAAGGATATCCGATACCAAAATTCCAAATAATATCAGTTGGGTGTAAATAGGCAAATCTCCACCTATCTCCTTCAGGGAATGCGGGGTTACGAATAGGTGCTGCACCATCAATTCTGAAAATAAGAATTTTAAAATCAAATCGAAAACCAATGCCAGCATCCACGGCAAGTTGCGAAACAAATTTATTGAGATAAAATTTTCCTCCAGGAAAGGTTTCCGAAGTTTTGTAGGTCCATATATTACCCACATCTACAAATAATGCCCCTTTAAAAAAGTCGTAAATGGGAAACCTATACTCAACATTTCCCTCAATCTGTAAGTCGCCTATTTTTTCGTATGGGGAGTTACCTGAGTAGTCACCAGGGCCTAAACTTTTAAACATCCAGCCACGCATATCGTTTGCTCCTCCAGCAAAAAAACTTTTTTCATAGGGTAATTCTTCTGAATTTAAGTATGGAATACCAGCTCCCAAAAGTACTCTTGATACTAATGCGTTGGTTTTATTTACAAAGTAATAATAATGTCTAAAATCGATGCTTATTCTAAGAAACTGAGAATATCTTACTCCCATTACGGCATAGTATCCGCTATCAGTTTTTGGAGAGTTAGCTATTGAGTTTATTGCATATAGCAAATTGCCTGATGATTCAAGGTCCACTCTTAAATAATTAAAATGTTGTAAAACCGATATGTTTTGGTTGTTAAACGTGATGCTATATTTCATTCCAACTATCATGTGATCTGAATATTGTTCTCTAAGTCTTCTGTTTGGTTGGTTGGCAAGGGTATCGGCAAATGCCGGTGTGGGGTATATTTTTACATAGTTAAAATTGGCTGGTGTGAAAATATGGCTAATATATTTCCCTGCTTTCCACGAGTAGCCAATATCAAGATTTGTAATGTTTCGTGAATAGTATGGACGCTGCTGGTAGTTAAAACCAAAATTTATATTTGTGTTTGGAATATATTTTTGGTTAAAGCGATCTAGCCTGATTGGTGAAAGAAATCTTGGGAAGAAAATAGTTCCGTCAATTCCAGCTTCAAAAGTGTTAAACAAACTACTTGATGATTCTGCGGTTCCGCTAATTGTTTGTGCTTCTACGCCTCCTTTTAAACGAATGCGCAGTACTTCGGCTTTTTTAAATATATTTCTATTCATAAACACAAGACTACCCCTAATTCCTAAATCTCCACTTGAGTTGGTTCCTTCAACTTCAGCTGAGAATCTGTTTAGGTTATTATCACGTATTTGCATTCGTGAGTTTAAATAGTAGTGGTTTGGTTTATCTGATATAGGAGTATCTACGCTGTCAAAGCTTATGTTAGCTGTTTGAATTATTTGATAATTAAATAGTTTACGGTATGTTTTTTGTACCTTTTTAGCAGAATATGGATCCCCTGGTTTAATTTTAACTGCAGCATTAAATGCAGATGGTAATATGTGCTGCTTACCATTATACAGAAAATAATAGGTGTATGTATTCGGATCTTTCCAAAAATCAATATTATGAATAATGGTATCAAACTCTGTAATATTAGTAGGGTCAAATTCAGGTAATATTGTTACAGTATTAATAAAGTATCTGCGATGATTTTCTTCATCAAAACTTCCCGGAGTATTTTTGTTTTGCTTTTTTACGTTGTTTATTACCAAACGCACTTTCATTTCATGCTTTAATAAATTACTGTCAACAACAAATTGGATGTAATTCCTATTGAAATAATAGTAGCCATTATTTCTTAAGTCTTTTGAAATCCTGTCTCGCTCATCGTCAAAAGTATAAGCATTATAGATATTTGATTTTTTTATTAGTGTTTTATTTATATCTTCCTTAAAGAAATTGTTTAATAATGAGTCTGATATATCATAGGTTATCTCTGAGACTCTATACGGCTCAGCTGGCTTTATGCTAAAGCTAATATTAGCAATATGGTTGTGTAAATTTTCTGTATAACTAACTGAAGAGTTAAAAAATCCCACATTGTTTAAATACCTGCTCATTTTATGAGTGATATTTATTACATTTTTTTCATTGTATAATACAGGTCCTTCACCAAAATGATCATTTAGCCAGTTGTTAGATTTAGATTTATTTTTTTCATACCGATAATATACCCAAAGCTTCATGCGTATGAAGACGGTTTTTTTATTTGGAGTTGGTGATAATAATGTTTTTAGTTCAGATGAGCTTATTTCAGGATGCTTACCTTCAATCTTAATTTTGTATCCATTAAGTAAGTATTGATGATCTTCAAGATTTTTTTTAACACCACAGCTTGTTAGTATAAAAAATACACCAAACAAAAGTATCCATATTTTATTCTTAGAAAATTTCAATATTTTTCATTTATATTATGTGCAAATTTAACAAAAGAGATGTTAAAATGATAGAATGATTAAAAATGTTAGAAAGCTAAAATAAATATTATTATTTGTTGTGTAGGTGATAAATAGATGTATATTTGCACTCGCTTTTGAAAAGCCTACGTAGGGTGATTAGCTCAGCTGGTTCAGAGCACCTCGTTTACACCGAGGGGGTCGGGGGTTCGAATCCCTCATCGCCCACAAAAACTCCATCATTGATGGAGTTTTTTTTATGCCTTTTTTTGAGAAATATTTAGCGAATTAGTTGGATTTTTATATTGTGTATTTTCCTAAAAGAATTTCCCCTGCCAAGTATCCCGTTTTTCCATTTCTTTTTCAATGGCAACATTAATTTGGTCGTTACGGATTAATCCCCAACCTGGCCCTGCCAAATATCTTGGAGGTACTTCCCCCGCAAATCTTTCAATTATGAAATTTGGATTTAACTTCTCTGTGAAATTTACTATGAAATTAATATAATCATCAAAAGAGAACAAATCATAATCAGTAGGATTAGTATCGTAATCTTTTGCCATTGTTGTTCCGGTAACAATTTGAAGTTGGTGGAATTTTATTGTAGTAAGTGGAAGTTTTGATATTTCATTAACCGAATCCATCATCATATCTCTACTTTCGTCCGGGAGTCCGAAAATAAAGTGAGCACCAATATTAATTTCATAACTGGCAGTTTTAAGTATTGCGTCAAGTGATTGTTCGTAAGTATGTGCCCTATTTATTCTGTCAAGTGTGTTATTGTAAATGCTTTCTACACCGTATTCAATAATTATGTAATATTTTTTTGATAGTTCATGAAGATATTTAAGCTTCTCATCATCAATACAATCTGGTCGGGTACCAATAACAAGTCCAACAACTCCAGGTTGCTCCAAAGCACTTTCGTAAAGCTCTTTTAGATGACTTAAGGGAGCATATGTATTTGAGTAGGGCTGGAAATATACCAAGTAGTTACTTGCCCTCCGATATCTTACTTTATGAAATTCAATGCCCTCAAGTACTTGTTGGTCAATAGATTTGCTTGGGTTACAATATGACGGATTAAAAGCATCATTGTTACAATATGTACATCCCCCACTCGCTTTATTGCCATCACGGTTAGGACAGGTAAATCCAGCATCAACACTTATTTTTTGCACACGCTTCCCAAATATTTTTTTAAAGTATGG
>Ga0307989_1000303_pt1 | contig 33885 bp, 28 predicted proteins | sample EllFjometagen185_FD_203164 | JGI IMG/M metagenome (GOLD analysis project Ga0307989, IMG submission 203164) | Marine microbial communities from Ellis Fjord, Antarctic Ocean - #185 | ecosystem: Environmental > Aquatic > Marine > Unclassified | place: Southern Ocean | collected 2014-10-08 | reverse complement strand
TGAAATGTTCTATAACAGCTATCGTCTCCATTCCTCATTGGGGTATGAAAATCCAAATGATTTCGAAAAGGGAATCATTAAAAACAGAGTTGCTTAACTTTGTGTCCTTTTTTACTGGACCACATCAGTACCTATCCACAGGCGGAAGAGGTAAGAGATGTATTGAAATACGTGCCGAACGAGCGAATTTTGCTGGAAACCGATTCTCCTTATCTCAGTCCGGTTCCGATGCGAGGGAAACCCAATGTTCCGGGAAATGTCGCAGTCGTTGGGCGATATGCAGCTGAGTTTTTAGGCCTGTCCCCTACAAAACTGGCCGAAAGGGTACTTAAGAATACGTTAATGCTATTCCAAAAAATTTCTTATGAACATTAGGGTTTTGGTATTTGCACATCTAAAGGAGTTGATTGGGTCGGGAACCCTGGATATGACACTCGATGATGGGGCGACGGGCAATGATCTGCTGCATGAACTGGAGACCTCTTTTCCTCAGATCAAAACACACCGTAAATATCTGAAGTTGTCTATGAACGGCGAATACATTGACGACAAGACATCGATACAACACGATGCCGAGGTTGCTATTTTCCCGCCGGTCAGTGGAGGGTAAGAGGAAGCCATGTTTGAAATAGTTGAGCATGAGATTGATGTTGAAAAGGTGATTGCCAGGGTTTCGCTACCTGAAGCAGGCGCTGTTGCAACCTTCATTGGGTTGACCCGGAATTTTACCGGCGAGATGAAGGTGGAATTATTGCAATACGAGGCTTATTACTCCATGGCGATTAAAATGATGGAGAGGATTGGCCTGGAGGCTGTTGAAAAATATGACATCCGAAAAATAGCCATTACGCATCGAATCGGCGACGTGGCTGTTGAGGAGGCTAGCGTGGTGATTGCCGTGTCTGCCAGCCATCGTAAACCGGCCTTTCAAGCTTGTGAATATGCCATTGATACGTTGAAAGAGATTGTTCCTATTTGGAAGAAAGAGTCCATGACAAATGGGGAGCAGAAGTGGATAGCCAATGATCCGGACTTGAAAAACCTTTAACACTTATTCTATCGTCTAAACCAGAACTACCAGGTATATGGGTTATAAACACTTTACAATATCCGATAGCCAGCGCAAGGAATACGCATCGGGGTTCCTTCTTGATCTGTTGATCAACAAGGGATACCAATACTCCGTCGTACTTGAGGGTGCGGACAAAGATCTGGAAAGGCTGTTTGTTTACATGATGTCGAAAGACTATTTGACCCTGGATAAAAAAAATAACTACACCCATACCCTGAAGGGAATGGAAAAACTTGAAAATCTAAAGAAACGATACGAAGAGTACCTGGCTCATTTCGATCTCTTCTGTGCTGTCGACCTAGAAGCAGGTGAGTTTGCCTTTGAAAAGATTTTTGAGCTTGAGGACGAAGAGTGGGAACTCTATATCAACGATGAAAGATTTGTTGATTTAAGGATTTCTGTGGCCTGGTTTAAAAAGATCAATCCTTCGGACTTTGTCTTTCTCAGTTTTTTAAAAGAAGGTCAATTTGATGTCAGCAACAGCGGATGGCAATTTGATATTCTTAGCGGCCTTATCTGGGAGCAGATTGAGGAGATTATTGATACGGCGATCCAGATTGAAGAGCTTGAATATATGAATGAAGAGGATGAAACCATCCCTGGAATGCAGGTAATTGAAGATGTGATCCGACAGGGGGCTAAGCTCAGTGATAAGTTGTACCACGAAGAGGAGCATCTGAAACATGAAAGTGGTGAGTTCCCCAACGACTACTATGATTCAGGCCACGGAGATTATGTGGTTACCACGTATGAAAGCTACTACGACCCCTTTTACATCAACCCGATCTGGTTTATTTTCTGATTATCGCCGATCTTCTGGACATTCTTCTGGGGGCATTTGAAGATCTGAATGTTTCCGAAGGGATGAGCCACAAGGAGGAGGGTGTCAATACCCATTGTTTTTATCAGGCAGCACGCCGACTGGAAACTGACGGCTGCCCGAAAATCTGACCAATGACTGCTCAAACACTTTTAACGTTCACTGCACAGGGGCCTTTTCGACCCTCACCAATTTCGAATTCTACCTGCTCTCCTTCTTCCAGGCTTTCGCCCTGTACCTCTGAATGATGCACAAAAATATCGCCACCAGACTCCTGCTCGATAAATCCGTAGCCCTTATTTTTGTTGAACCATTTTACCTTACCTCGTGACATCCAGACCTTTATTATCAAATGTTGGAAAAGGGATACTCTTCTGGAATAAATGCGATTTCAGATTAAAAGGAAAGGCTGATTAAAGCAAGATGTTTTTTAAACTGCCTGTTCACGGCTGATCCAAGCGGCCATTTGCGTGGCAAATTCCGCATCAATCAGCATTTTCATTTTTAAGCGATAAACTGCAGGTAATTCGTTCTCCCACCGCTCAAGCTTTACCCAGTCCTTCTCGGTACATATCATAAAATCATATGGTTGTGAGTCAGCGAACTGTTTGAGGTGTTCGATGGTCTTAAGGTTATACTCCTGATGGTCCTCAAACGCTATGTGACCCTGGATGATGGCACCAGTGTTCGCAACGGTTCGGGTGAAACCAGTGGGGTTTCCGATGCCGGAAAACAGCAGGCATTTCTTTCCATTGAGGGAGGCAGGTGGAATTGGTGGTAAATCCATTGAACAGAGTAGCTGGTCAGGCAGATATTCACTGTCAAATTGTTTGACATCCTGGCGCAAGTGAGCGGCTATCTGTTTCCTGATCTCTTGTGATGAGACCAGATTGGATTTGGAATAGATGATGATGTCTGCTCGTGAAAGGCTCCTGAGTGGCTCCCGTAATGGTCCCAGGGGGAATACTTGACCATTGCCGATGCCGGATACGGCGTCGATCATCACAATTTCCAGGTCCCGTTTCAGCCGTCGATGTTGCATGCCATCGTCAAGGAGGAGAATATCAGCATCTGCCTGTGCCCGTCTGGCCGATTCAACCCTGTCCGGTGATATGTAAATTGAAATGTAGGGGTGGTTGTGAAAGAGAAGCCAGGGTTCATCTCCAAAACGCAAGCGGTTTCCATTTCCAGCTGTGCTCTGGTTCAAGACCTGGTGCTTTTCGGTTCGCTGGGCTTTGTATCCCCTTGTCAGCACGGCTGCTTCCTGGTGCTGCTCCCTTAGAAATGATAGGAGCCAGTCGACCATGGGGGTTTTACCGGTACCCCCCATCGTAATGTTTCCGATGGAGATGACCCTTTTACGGGCAGACCACCCCTTTTTAATGTGAACTTGATATCCAAACAGCCAGATGTGAATCAGGCTCGAATACAGCAGGCTCAGCACTTTTAGAAATAACCATTTAAGTGGGTTTTTCCACGAAAATGTTAATTGAAAATCGAGGTATGACATGCAGCCCGTTTCAGTCTTGACGTTGATTTATCTAGTGGTCGGGTTCACCTAACAAAAAAAATGAGGTGATCTCTCCGACAGCTTCTGCGATCGTTTCAGATGAAGTCTTCAACTCAAACTCCAATCCTTTCATCGAAAAGCCATATTTCCGGTCATAGTAATTCAAGAGAATGTACTCGAAGCATGACTGGTAGTCTTTTTCGTCGAATTTAGTCAACAGCTTCTGAACATTTTCATTCCCAAGGTCTTTGGTTAGCTTCTGGATGTTCGTTCGGAGTTCTCCCAGGGAATCAGGGTGTTTCTCAACATATTCCTGCACGGTTCTGAGAGCCCTTGTTTCGATGGAAGCCTCTATCAGAACTGATCGCCCCAATTTCATCTGTTCGAAAAGTTTGGCTGGCAGGGTTATGTTTCCAATTTTTCGGCTCTCACCTTCTATAAAAACCGGTCGTGAATTATCAAGCGATTCCAGCTTTTTCAATAGGGCAGCTTCAAAGGTTTTCTGGCTGACCGGCCGTTTGCCAATGGCGCCGAACATAGAGCCGCGGTGTTGTGCCAGCCCTTCAAGGTCCAATGCGTTTTCCAGTTGATATAAAACCAGTGTTTTCCCGACACCTGTTTGTCCATGAAGAATCACCGGCTTGTTGATCGCAAATTGGTCCAGCTTTTCAAGGTTCCAGTTGCGAAATGCCTTGTAGCCCCCTGCAACCTGCAGCCCCTCATAGCCCTGTGCGCGGATGAATGAGGTGATGACCTGGGAGCGCATACCGCCCCTTGCACAGAAAACGGCAACCTTTTTGTCGGGTGGTAGTTGGGTGAACTGTTCCAGAAAAGCAGCAATTTTTGGTTCAAGGAGCTCATAACCCTTTTCAATAGCTGGTTGCTGACCGTACTGTTTGTAGAGGGTTCCAACCAGGGAGCGTTCCATATCTGTCAAGAGTGGTACATTCAGAGCCCCTGGTATGGACCCGTCACTAAATTCATTTGGAGAGCGAACATCAATGATGGTGACGTTGGGTTGATTCCAGATGAAATCAATTGAGATTTGGGGGGGCGTTTGTCGGTGTAAATCTTTTTTCATTGGTCAGCTGACGGATAATTCCGGATGTGAGAACAGCATCTAAGAAGAAGGGAAGTTTTCCTCGGTGTGGCTTTCCTGCGCTATTTGGGAGCTCTCGAATTCAGCTAGTACAACCTGATTACGTCCATTCTCCTTTGCCTGATAGAGCGCTTTATCTGCGGCTGCAATCAGTTCAATAGCTGAGCTGCCATGATAGGGAAGCAGTGCAATTCCCAAAGAGACGGTGATATTGGGCAGGACCTTTTTCTGATACTGTAATTGGTCTCCCTGCTCGACGATAATTCGTAGATCTTCTGCTCGTTTTCTGGCGACTACTGGTCCTGTGCCTGGAAGAACCAGTACAAATTCCTCCCCGCCATACCGGCAGGCGATATCCTCCCGTCGCGAATTCTTAATCAGGAGTTCGCTGAGATGTTTGAGCACAAAATCACCGGCCAGGTGGCCATATTTATCATTGAAGTTTTTAAAGTGATCGGCATCAAGCATGATGAGAGCCAGAGATATTTTCTGACGTTTTGCTTTGGATATTTCCCGCTCAAGCGACTCTTCCAGATACCGTCTGTTGAATAACCCGGTTAGCGGGTCGCGGATAACCTGGAACCTTAGTTCCTGCTCGGCCTTTTTCCTCTTGGAAATCTCCTTACTCAGTTGAAGATTGAGTTGGCTCAGTTCACTGTTTCGGATTTCCAGCAGCTTTTTCTGTTCGTGGAGCTTGCAGAAAACCGTGACCTTGCTTTTCAGCTGAAATTGATCAATGGGTTTCAGGAGATAGTCAACAGCGCCAGATTCATATCCCTTCAGAATAAATTCCTTTGTCTTACTGACTGCAGAAACAATGATGATCGGCAAGTCTTTGTTTTTTTGAACTTCCCGAATTTGTTTTGAGGTTTCGAAACCATCAAGCCCAGGCATCTGTGCATCCATCAGCACCAGAGCAAAATCATGTTTATCGCTCAGATCGAGCGCTTCCTGCCCGGACCCCGCTTTGATGATATTGAGGTCCATATTTTTGAGCATCTTTTCCAGAATCAACAAATTAATCAAATCATCATCAACGATCAGAACAGGTACCTGACCCCTATCAGTACTGGATTTAACTTTTGTTCTCATCTTTCTCTGGTGAACGGCTGTCATCTTGTTTGTTTACTTGCCTGAATCGGGGCTTTTCGTAAAAAACTGTCCCGGAATAGTCTGTGTATCATGTCGGTCAGCGCCCTGGAGGGCAGGATGCCATATAGTTGTCCGAAGCGCAAAGCGCCTGTTTTCAACTACTGCAGTTGAAGCGGCGCGACTGACATTCGTCATCTGTTGACTGTCCCTTGACAGGATGTTAGCAGCAAATGGCTGGATGATCCTCGTTTTGCATCAGTATCATTTTATTTGTTTTTTTTCAACCAATACCGCAGATGAACGGACTGTTGGCCATTTTCCATTTTTGAAAAGGCAGGGATCAGAGCATATCGACACGGCGGACTGAATTCTCTGACAGCTCTATTAAGGCGCCCTCTCCCTCCTTACCAATACTGCAATTCACGACAACCGTTTCACCTAAATTCTGAGTGCCGGAGCTTTCATGGATGTGGCCACAGATATAGAGCAATGGTTGTTGAGCAATAATAACTTCTCGGATTTTCGGGCAGCCTGCGTGAAGATTGAACATCACGGAATCAAGGGTTCCCCGGGGTGGCGGATGCGCGACCAGCACTGTTTGTCGACTTAAGAGCGGTTCAATCTGATGTGACCATTTTTCTGTCAAATTGATTTGTGATCGAAACGGTATGGGGATAGTGCCGTTTAGACCTACAAATGAATACCCTAGAATTTTTTTTACCGCTAAATGGGGAGAGGAAATATTTAAAAAGGGGGCAATCATGGATTCAACCTTTTTTAAGTCCGAATTCCCCCGAATGATAATTGTTGACATGGCCAGTGCTGCAATATGTTCAATTGTGGGTTGTGGGTTGAAATACTGTGTCAGGTCACCGGCTATAACCAATACATCTGGCTTAAAGTGGTTGATATTGTTTTTGATGGTTTCGATTTTTTGGAGCTTGCTATGAATATCAGCTACCGCATAGATGAGCATCTTTATTGGTTGTATTTGGGTTATGTCAATTTGAAGGGTCTTTTTTAGTGAAAACTGTTTCGAAGTTCCTTAAGCCCCTATCAGTGGCTGACAGCGGGCCAAAAGTTGAATTTGGTTCTGCCCAATTGTCCGGAATCCCCGGATGTGTCATAATATTTACACAAGAAAGAAAAGTTAAACAGGGGGATTTACTTACGATTTCCCTGATGATTATTAGATAAAAACAGTGAATTGGCAACTGAAAGGCGTATTGCCTGGCGATAGCCTGTTTTTGTGCATTGAGATTAGACGCTGGATCGGGTTTTGCATCAATTTTTGATTGAAGAAAAAGCGGTCATTGATGAATTGATCTGATTGATGAAAGGGAAAGATGAATTGGATTTATCTTTTTTCATATCATTTAGTTGAGTGGAATGCTGTCATGCATTCACCATTCGTTTATTTCAAGACGTCAGATGCATATAAAAACAGGCAAGATTTGCCGACAGCTCTCTGTTTTGTCAGCAGGTGGCGGATCATTTGATACGTTAGCGTGTGGTTCAAATACCATGCACCTCCTGTAAATAACCCATAAACAGCATTCAAAAGAAGTCACGTTGAGCAGGCGAACATTCAATCCGGACCTGAATCCCTATGTTGCGAAAGTACAAGAGCATTCAGACATCATTATGGCGCAAATTGATGACGGTGTCCCGGACACCGATGGTTTTATCAGTCTTTCAAAACCGATAGTGGTAGATCTCGGATGTGGTGCCGGGAATTTTTTAAGAGACTATGCCCTTTTGTTCCCGGAGTATAATTTTTACGGGTTTGAGCTGCGCTATAAACGTCTGGTAAAGGGGGCGTTAAAGTTTAAAAAGCATAATATCTCAAATATCCGGTTGATACAGGCGAGGGCTGAGGACATTGCTCTCTGGTTTCCAAAGAGAAGTATCAAGGAGGTTAATGTCAATTTCCCGGATCCCTGGCCGAAAAATAGGCATCTTAAGCATCGGATGATTTCGCCAGAGTTCCTGGAGCGGGTTAGCGGCTTGCTTGAGGAAAATGGGACATTTGTATTTAAAACAGATCATCAGGAGTATTTTGAACCGGTGAAGTCGCTGATCAAATCGAGTGGGTTGTTTGAGGTTACTGGCTATTCAGAGGATTTGCATCACTCTCCGTTTAATGAACAAAACATACCCACTGAATTCGAATTATTATTCAAGACAAAAGGATACCCAATCTATTACATAAAATCTGAGGTGCGGTAAGAAGCGATGCGCAAGCAAAACTATCTATTTGTTGTCTGGTTGATGGTTCTGTTACTTTTTATGCAGAACACGGTTACAGCCCTGGAAAATCTAAACAGAAGTTATTCTGTTTTCAGTCCTGATGGGAAATACCTGGTAAAGCTCTTTCAAACCAACCGGAAAACCTGGATCAAAATCAATGAAACAGCTGGGGCGGGGGCGATGGTTGCCCAGTGGCAGATCTCTGATTTTCAACCGCATACGGTACAGTTTTCACCTCATAATTCGAAACAGTTGCTTTTAGCGGATAGCAAACGGCTTCTGGTTTATGAATTGAAAGCTGGAAAGTTGGATACTAAACTGGCCCAACCGGAAACCGCAGGGCAGAGCCTTGTTCACGCCACATTCGGTCTGCAAAAAGACCATGTTGTGTGGGCAACCCGGAATCAGGTTTATAAGACCAGTCTGGAGCAGAAGCAGGATCGGCGAATAGCCTCGGTGGAAAAGAAAATAGGAACCATTAAATCGATAGTACCACTTTCCAGTGGGAAGCTGGCAGTCATACTAAGGGGTAACAATAGCGTTTACCTTTTCTCATCCGACAGCCCCCTGTTCTCTGAAGAGTTGAGTGGTCATCGGGCGCCTCTCGCCAGTGTATTTTCTCCCCAGGGGCGAATTTTATTTTCGCTGGATGAGAATGGGGGCCTGTTAATCTGGGATCTTAACCGGTTGAAAATCATACGGAAACTTCAACTGGGCAGTACCGGTGTCATTTTAAAAGTAAAAGGAGCATCCCTGGACGAGTCCAGAAAACACCTGATGGTGCAAACCTTTTCTGATTCAAGTGGTATTGGACAGCGATATGCTATTGCCGATCTCCTGAACGGCCGTATTGACGCAGACAAACAGTCTGTTCTGGCGACCACCTCTGGAAACGTCTACTCTACAGGTAATCCCATTTCAACCGTAAAACAGGGTGATGACGCGATCTATGAACGGCGGAAAACCAGATCGGCGGTTCCATACAAGCCGAGTAGAGAAAACTCCTTCTATGATCTGGCGAAAATAGAGGCTGACAATGAAAATTATGAAGCAGCACTGGGTTTTATTAAGCGTATCCCATTGAATGATCCACAGTTTAAGCAGTCCAGGGAGCTGCGAAAACGGATAAAAAACCAGTTGGAACTAAAAGGTGAATTCGATGCCGCCTTGCAGCAGTACAAAAGAGGAAACATGGAGTCGGCAAAGATCCTGCTAGAGAACATTCTGGCCAAAAACCCGGATTACCCCAAAGCAAAACGGTACCTGGCGTTGACAGAATCAAAGCTGTCGAAAGGGACCTGGTTGAAAGTGATATTAACGCTAATTATTTTGATACTACTTGGATTGCTCGGATATCTGGTCTTGAATTACCAGGACATGATCAGGGGCAAGCTCGGTGCAGCGAAAAAGAAAGCGGGTGACCAACCTGAGAAAAAACCGGTGGCTAATGATCGAAAAGAGTTTATTCTGACATTGGATGTGACAAGAAGGATGTTGAAAAAAGCAGTTGTCCTGGACCGCGCCGGAAAATTCAAGGACAAGTGGATTGAATTCTCTGGCAGCATCAACGATATAGAAAAGCGGGCAAAGGTAAAGGACAAGTTTCTGATTGACCTGGACGAGCAGCTTATCAAAGTACAGCAGCGTATTCTGAAGTTATCACCCGGCAGCAAAGTGGCCAGAAAAAAACCGGAAACAGTTGGGGCTGCGGAAAAGCCAAAACAGGATACGAAAAAGAGTGAACAAAAAAAGCCTCAGGAAAAACAGGAATCCATCGAAGGCAAGTCCAAAAAAAAAACGAAACCAGATTACTACAAGGTCCTCGGAGTAAGCAAAAAGGCTAACGCTGACGAAATCAAAAAGGCCTATCACAAAAAAATGCGACAATATCATCCGGATAAGCACAACGCCTCAGATTTTGACTGGGTCAAGGACGAGGCGGCTCGGATGACCAGTGAGATTCAAGAGGCATACAGCATACTGAGCGATCCCCAGAAACGAAAGACGGATCAGGCTTAATCTCAGAAAAATCCACTATTCAGGGCACCTTTGCCACCAGAACTATTCAGGTTATCAACGTATGATCAAATCAATGACGGGATTCTGCAAGGCGGAAGTCCAGCATCAGAATCTTTCCTGCAGCATCGAAATTAAATCGGTTAACCATCGTTTTCTTGATGCCAGGGTCCACCTGCCAAAGCAATTTCAGTACCTGGAAGAGATTTTAAAAAAGCAGCTCAAGGGCCCGCTTCAACGTGGGAAAGTTGATGTGTATATCCAGGTGGAAAAGGATAAGGAAGAGAAGGAACAGCTGAAACTGGATGAGATCGTCTGGAAAAATGTCAAGACAATCGTCTCTGAAGTTGAGCAGGATACCGGGAAAACGGTTCAGATCAATTTATCGGATTTGATGAGTGTTAGAGGCCTGTTGTCATATGATCAGGGTGAAATAGAAGACCTGGAGCCGTATCAGGCACTTTTTGAAGCAGCGATTCAAAAAGGCATAGAAGAGCTGACCAAAATGAGGCAGCGAGAGGGAGAACTGTTGTTGAAAGAATTAAACCTGCATCTCCACAACATGACAGAATTGATACAGGGAATAGCAGCCCATAAAGAAGAAGCGCTGGAGAAACAACGGTTGAAACTCCAGAAAAATATAGAGTCTCTGGGGACCAAATATCAAGAGGACGACCCCAGAATTTTACAGGAAATCGGGATCTATCTCGATCGGAGCGATATCACAGAGGAACTGGAGAGGTTCAACTCTCACCTGAGGCAGATGAATGAACTCTTTCAAGGTCAGGAAGCTGTCGGTCGGAAACTTGACTTTATCCTCCAGGAATTGAACCGGGAAGCCAATACCCTTTGCTCGAAAGCAAATCACATATCGATTACTCAAATTGGTGTCAACTTAAAGAGTGAAATTGAAAAGGTAAGAGAGCAGGTGCAGAACATCGAGTAAAACAGGCCCGGCCCCTTCCAGCCATAAAGGGGAAAGGTTCCCCCTTATGACCTTCAGTAGAACGGTTGGTTCCCCTTTAACCTGTTATTCGTTGTGGCAGGGATATTTCCTGATTGGTGCTGTAGCGATAATCGTTAAAAACCTCCTCCGTCGTTAATTCCTTGAAGATCCCGTCGGTTGACTGAGAGCTGGTCTGCTTCAGGCGGGAGGTTGTATGCCCGCAGGTCCATGTGTTGTATGCTCTCATTTGAGTGCAGAGGCAGGTCTTTTCCTTGACAGAGGGGTTGTCCGGATTTTCTTCTTTTGCCTGCCGATAGGCTTCAATATAGGAACAGACACCCTCCCTGTCCAGGATATAACCCATTGACTCGCAATTCGGCTTGATGCCGCCGCCGATACAGGGACTGTTGGAGAGCATCCGCATGGGATAACCTGTGGGGGAAACCAAATTGACGACAATATCCTCCTCCTTCGCCTTGAAGTAAGCCTGCTTGGCTTTTTCCGGCAATCCACTCTCTTTGGTGACGGTGAAGCGAGTTGCCACCTGAACGCCTGCAGCGCCTATCTCCATCATATCCACAGCATCAGTCCCGGTGAAAATACCACCTGCCGGGAGTACCGGGATATTAAGTTCCTCTTTTTTAAGATATTCCATTACCTCCAGGGTAATGGTTTTTAAATCATATTGAGACCAGTCGTTCAACCCAAAGCCAAGGTGACCCCCGGCCAGGGGACCTTCAACTACAATATAGTCCGGCATCCTCTTGAGCCTGCCCGTTCTTTTCAGAAAGAGTTTCAGAGCTCTTTGCGATGAGACAATGATCCCGAGTTTGACATCCCTGAAGCGGGGGTGCTCCTTTATCAGGTCGAATGAACCAAGGTGCAGACCAGCTCCCAGAGATATGCCATCAATTCCGCCATCCAGAGCCCCGATTAACCTGGCGTGAAGCGTTTCCCGCGGGTTGTTCATCGTCAGCTTTTCCATGAGATTGATGAAGATGTCTCCTGGGCCTTTTTTCCGTTCCATGGTGGAGGAGACAAGATTCCGGGTTGAATCGGCCACTTCCTGCAGGTCGAATTGGGCGAAAGATTTATTGCTGAGATTGGATGATGATTTGTATTTGGCGAATCGGTGTTTAACGTAGCTGGTTTTAAAGTAGCGATCTGATATTGCACATATTAATGCATCTGACAGGTGGGCGATGCCACCCAGTCGAGCCCCTTCCAGTGCCATCTCAGGTGTCGAAATATCCACCCCCATTCCGCCGATCATGATGGGGATATACTCTTTGTTGGCAATCTGCAGGCGGTAGTCATCTAGTTTCTTCATTACTGGTATAATTTGTTTTTTTGTTTGTTTCTGGTGCGCAAAATATCAGATTGCCTTCCTGAAATCAAATGAAAGCGTGGTACACTGATGGAAAGCCTCTGCTTTCCAAAAAATTGCTTGATCAATGCTGGATAAACCTTTTAAAGTGATAATTCAGTGAGGATTCGGGAGTGAATGCCCCGATTGTCTGTTGGATTCCCGTGTTTGAAAGCCGGAAACTATTCAGGTAATCCCAAACTGTCCTTGAATGACAAATTTTTTTGATAAGTATCGAATTAAACCGCAATTTTGGATTTTTGTAAACGGTTTTAAGAAAGTTTTACAAATCCGTCTAAAAGTCAAACTGTTTACCCGAACACGAAGAATGAAAGGATTTGGCTGACTATTGTGGTATCGCCAATCCCTTCGTCAGATAGATTCGGTGGCCTGTGTGTTTCGCGGTTGAAAAAAGGAACGACTCAATCATTTTCCCGGAAAATAAAATGTCTCCAAAACAACAATATAGTAACCTTTCCGAGCTTGACCAGCTTTGCATCAACACCATTCGATTTCTTTCAGCGGATGCAATACAAAAGGCCAATTCTGGGCATCCCGGCCTGCCCATGGGGATGGCTGGGATTGTTTATCGTCTGTTTACGCAACATTTGAAATTTAACCCGGAAAACCCGGATTGGCAAAACCGTGATCGATTTGTTCTGTCTGCTGGGCATGGCAGTGCTTTGCTTTATACTATGCTGCATCTGACAGGATATGATCTCTCCATGGAGGACCTGAAGAGCTTTCGGCAGTTGGGGAGCAAGACCCCCGGACATCCTGAATACGGGCATACGCCAGGCGTTGAAGCAACAACAGGTCCGTTGGGACAGGGGATTTCCAATGCAGTTGGGATGGCTGTCGCGGAGAAATACCTTGCTGCGTATTTTAATCGTCCGGAATACAATCTTGTTGATTATAACATCTACGCTCTGGTTGGGGATGGGTGCCTTCAGGAAGGGGTTTCGTCTGAAGCCTGTTCACTGGCAGGCCATCTGGGGCTGGATAACCTGATTTTGATATATGATGACAACAAGATTACCATTGATGGTCAGACCGGCCTCAGCTTTACTGAGGATGTGGTCAAACGGTTCGAGGCATACGGCTGGTTTGTGCAGGAAATTGTCGGGGACGGTCATGATTTGGAATCCTTCGATCAGGCGCTTGAAAATGCAAAAAAAGAGAGTGGTCGCCCGTCATTGATCAAAGTGGAGACGATCATCGGATACGGCAGCCCCAAGAAACAGGGTACTTCCGGAGTTCATGGTTCACCGCTTGGGGATGATGAATTGAAACAAACCCGTGATGCCCTGGGATGGAATTTTGACAGTTTTCACGTTCCGGATGAGGCCAGGGCTGTATTTGATCATGCGGGATCTCAGGGGCAACAGTTAGAAGCGGATTGGAACAGTCTGCTTCAATCATACGCCACAGCACATGTGGATTTGGCTGAGGTCTACCAGAATGCGGTTGTGGGTAAACTGCCGGAGAACTGGAAAGAGGCACTGCCTGATTTTGAAGCCGGGTCCTCCATTGCCACTCGTGTTGCCTCCGGAAAATTTCTGGAAGCAGTAATGCCCCTTTTCCCATTGGTTCTTGGTGGATCTGCTGATTTGACTCCCTCAAATAATACAAAATTCTCAGAGGCTGAAGTATTCCAAAAGGATCGACCAGATGGCAGATATATCCATTTTGGTGTCAGGGAACATGCGATGGGAGCTATTTTAAACGGGATTTCGCTCAGTGGTCTCTTACGCGCCTATGGTGCCACATTCCTCTGCTTTGCAGACTACATGCTCCCGGCGATTCGGGTGGCTGCACTGTCAAACTACCCCTCAATTTTCGTGTTTACGCATGACAGTATTGGTTTGGGCGAGGATGGTCCCACTCATCAACCGGTGGAACAAGTTTCCTATCTAAGAGCCATGCCAGGGCTTGTTCTGTTTCGACCGGCAGATGCCAATGAAACCGTTGAGGCCTGGAAGTTCGCTCTGGAAAATCAGAAGTGCCCGGTGGCATTGGCATTGACACGGCAAGGGCTACCGGTACTGGACCAGAAAAAATACGGATCAGCAGAGCAGGTGTCGCAGGGAGGATATGTTTTGATATCTGAGCCGAATGCAGAGGCTATCCTGATTGCTTCCGGCTCCGAAGTTGCGCTGGCGGTTGAGGCGCATGAACAGCTGGCGAAAGAAGGCGTCAAGACCCAGGTTGTCAGTATGCCCTCCTGTGAACTGTTCGATCAGCAACCGGAAGCCTACCGAAAAAGTGTGTTGCCTGAGCAGGTAAAAAAACGGGTAGTTATTGAGGCTGGAATTCAAAGAGGCTGGGAGAAATATATGGGCGACCAGGGCTGCTTTGTGGGCATGTCTGGTTTTGGGGCATCCGCTCCGGCAAAGGATCTCTTTAAGCAGTTTGGAATTACGCTGGAGGCTGTATTAGAAGCTGTCAGGCAGATGCTGTAAACGGCCCCCTGGAATAAATCACTCCAGAATGTTGGGGCATTACGATTCACATATGGTCAAATGAATATAGCAGCAACTGTTTTTGCCGTTCACTTTACGATCAATCTGATACAAAAAAAGGTGACGATCTCGCGATGGTCTCGATTTCTTTTGTACCTGGGGATCTTGTTGCCGGCGGGGGATTATCTCCTACGATTTATTTTAGGGGAGATCTGGTTTCAAACTGAGGGGCTGATTTTTCATAGCCTTACCTATCAAGCTCTGTTCTGGTTCGTTGCAGCGTTGCTCAACTGGGTGTATGGCCGGGATATTAAGAAATCCGGAAAATTGCTGTTGCCATTGGTTGGTCTGCTGCTGTACGCAGGGTTTTCCCTTTTCAGCCTGGAGAATCTATCATTTCTGGCTCCGTTTTCATCTGCCTCATTTGGTTTGGGCTGGGTGTCTCCCGGCTTTGTTTTCCCCACCGTTATTTTTGTAGTCATTTGGGTTGCACTTCTTGGGTCTGATCTTTCTGAAACCATACTGAGTATTCTGGCGCTTTTCACCCTCATTATTTTTGTCGCCTTTTCAGGGTTCAGCTATCATCGGATTAACCGCGATCTGGCGACGACATTTCCAGATGCAGGCGTTGTAAGTATCACGCCTGTTAATCATCAGCAAACCATGTGGCAGGTGACGAAACGGCACCGAGGAAATTACGCCCAAACGGAGTTTCATTTTATCCAGGGGCAACAGGGAGAAGTAGCAGAATACCCCGCATTGGCCGATTTCGATGTCTCTCAAATGGCACTGCTGGACCCGATTATTTTGAATATCTACTGGAAGGCCTTTAGAAATCCAGTGATCCAGGTAGATATTCAAAATGAGTCGATGCAGATTACGATCAGTGAGCTGCTACCTCTGATTGAGCCGATCTGGGTAAAACGAATTCAGCTTAGAAAGAACAAATCGGGGCAAACAGTCCTTTTTGAAATTGATTACGGGACGCTGTTTTAGGCGGGTAACCCTTATCAGGGTCTTGGCATAGCGGTCTCCCGGCTCATCACTGGTAAGTCGCAATAAGTCAATTCTCAACTTACTGCTGTTGCTATATAATCAGAAGATACAACCACGCAGATAGATAAACTTACAGAGATACCTTCTCACCATAACAGGTGCAAAATGGGCATTATATCCAGACGATGTTTCAGTCTTTTATCCGCTATCCTGCTGTCCCTGCTGATCGCGTCAGCCTGTGCCCCCAAATCGGATCCTTCCAGGGGTCATCAGGCACCTGGAAACCGGACTGATCAAAATCCAGCTGCAGATAAATTGCTGATGGTGGATATTAACCGGGACATGAAAAATCAGCATTTTGAATTGGCATTAGAGAAAATAGAGCGACTGCTTGTTCGGAAGCAACAGATTCCCAGTTACCATTTAACAAAGGCCACCATACTCAAAAAGCTGGATAGGGAGCAGCAGGCGCTGAATTATCTGACACAGAAGATTGAGGAAAATCCCAGCAATATAGGGTTGATTGTTGCGAGGGGCCAGTTCCTATTGAATATCGGGTATATTGAATCTGCGCGTGTAGATCTGCTGTTAGCCTATAAGCAGAACTACCGCTCCTTTGATATCCTGAAAATCTTGTCAGCCATTGAAAGAGGAAACGGCAATTTAGCGGAAGCACTGAAGCTGGCATCCGAAGCGCTGAAGTTGAATGCGAATGACCACGCCCTCTGGTACAATAAGGCAAAAGTAGAACTTCGCTTGAACAGACTTCAGGATGCAAAGCGATCTTGTAATACTGCAATGCGGTTGTCAGACCAGACGTTGAAATACCATAGGCTGTATATTGAAATTCTGAGCTATCTGAAGGACGGCCCGGGGATGGGACAGCATATCCGCCTGCTGTTTCAAAAATTCCCGGATAGTGCATGGGTCAGTATACGCTATGCGACACTGTTGTACTCCAGTAATGAACGACTAAAGGCCAAATCGATCTTAAAAGATGCGATCGCAAAACATCCAGAGAACCATCTGCTGATTTTTCACCTGGCCACTATATTTGCTGCCGAAAAAAACTGGGAGGAGTCTATCCGTTTGTTTCTGGCCGGATTGAAGGTAAAGCCTGACTCAACTTGGGCTAAAGTTCAGCTCTCAAAAATCTATTTTCAGACCGGAAAGCCTGACAAGGCAGTGAAGGTGCTGGAGGAGGCAAGAGCAGAAAAATCAAAGAATCCCTTCGTTTACGAGATGCTGGCAAGAATTTATAACCGGCAGAACGACACCTTTGAGGCGGAAAAGATTATCCTGGAAGGGCTGGAGGTTAACCGCAAGAATCAGACCCTGATTCTTGAGTACGCTTCCCTGTTGGAAAAAAGAGCTAACTATTCGGAAGCTATCAAGGCTTATGAAGAGGCCTTGTCTAATAACTCGGGAGACCATGTCATTTACGGTAAACTGGGAAATCTGCACAGACTGACGTCGAACTATAAACAGTCAAAAACCTACTTTCAACGATCCATCGAATTAAAACCGGACGCCTCCTGGGTGCGTTCCTATTATGTGGAACTGCTATCTGATATGGAGGATTGGCAGGGTGCCCTTGCCGAAATTGATCAGATACTGCAGATGACGCCGGACGATTACTGGGCATACGCTAAAAAGGCACAGATCCAGAATCAACTGAAGGAATTTGCAAAGGCTTACCAGTCAATCCAACAGGCAGTCAAGCGTCGGCCTGATGCATCCTGGCTGAAAGAAATAGCGGGCAACAGTCTGGAAAGCCTGAAGAGGTATGAAGAGGCTGAAAAATCCTTCCAGCTGGCACTGCAGCACTCATCCAACAACGCTTATCTGTTGACCCGGCTGGCTTATGTCCAACTGCACCTGGACAAGAAAGCGGCGCTGGCAACTATTGAACAAGCGCTGGACCATGAAGATTCCGATATCAATACGGTTGAGTTGTACCTGCTGCTGACTGACCAGGCACATATTTACTGGGGATTCCAGAAAGGCAGCCTCGAGGCCAGAGCATATGATGCCATCATGCATAAACGCTTTGATCAGGCTAAGAAGCTCATGAAAGCCAAGGGGTTGAAGGGCAGTGTTCATCTTCCCTATCTGAGTACCTTGTCGCGCCTGTTGAGAAAAGAGAGCGTAACCAGCCAGAGAAGTATAGTTAAAGACTCTCCAGCAAAATCAGGCTGGCACTATTTTTATCTGGGCATGGATGCCATGGAGAATAAAAAGTGGAAAAGGGCTGAACAGCTTTTTCAAAAAGGACTGGTGATTGACAGCGGAAATATCTGGTTAATGATCAAGCTGGCATATGCGCACCAACAACTGAAGGATTACCAACCGGCCATCACGTTATTGAAAAAGTACCTGGAAAATCGTTCCGCTGGACAGAATGTGTGGGCTCACCTCAGGCTGGCCCTGAACTATGATCTTTCGTTTCGCTACCGTGAAGCTGAAGGGGTGTATAAGGTGATATTGGCATCTAACCCGGATGACAATGTGGCTCTGAACAATCTGGCCTGGATGTATCTGACGGCAAAAAGCAAAGAGATGCGTAAACGGGATGAGGCCCTGAAACTGGCCCTGAAAGCAGTGAAGATTAGCGCTTCACCTGCGAATCTGGACACGCTGGCAGAGGCTTACTACCAGAAACAGGAGTATCAGAAGGCGCTGAAAACAGCTGAACGGGCTCTGGATACTGACCGTATGGGGCTCGATGACTTTAAAAAAACCAAGAAAAAGATTCTGAAAGCAATCCAGTCAAGCAAGAAGTGATAGTAGATCTATGGGTAATACCGGGCTGATATGGAAAATATATTGTTTTTGCTAAATATTAAATCAAGATAATGGAGTAGGAGTCATATGAAAAATTATAAGATTGCCGTTCTGGCAGGAGATGGAATCGGCCCGGAAATCATGAACCAGGCATTGAAAGTTCTCGAGGTTGTCGAGAAAAGAAATGATATCAGTTTTGAACTGTTACAAGGGAACTTTGGTGCCTGTGCATATTTCAGTGATGGAAAAGCATTCCCTGAGGAAACCATTGCTATGTGTGATGCAGCTGACACAATCCTGAAGGGAACAATTGGTCTTGGGCATGAAGAATCGAAGCAGATTCCTGTTGAGGAACGTCCGGAACGGGGGGCTCTGCTGCCACTGCGGAAAAGATATAATACTTACGCCAATTTTCGCCCTGTTTCTCTGCCGCTGGAACTGTCCCATTTTTCACCGTTGAAACCTCAGATAATTGGTGATGGGATTGATATAATGATTATCCGGGAACTGGTAGGCGGACTGTATTTCGGTGAAAAGCAGAAAGGAACTGATGCTGGCGGTAAGCGCTGGGTCAAAGAGACGCTTGAATATGATGAGGAGCAGATCAGTAAAATATTGCATGTGGGATTTCAGACAGCAATGAAACGCAAAAAGGTGCTGCATAATGTCCATAAAAGCAATGTACTGACTTCCAGTGTTTTGTGGAATGAGATATTGGATGAAATCGCTCCTGAGTATCCTGATGTGACAGTGAAACAGGTACTGGTTGATGCTGCTGCAACGGCATTGTGTTTAAATCCGGGTCAGTTTGATGTGATGGTGATGGAAAATATGTTTGGAGACATATTAAGCGATCAGGCTGGCGGGATTCTGGGTTCTCTGGGACTGATGCCTTCCGCCTGTCTGGGCGATAGCAAAGCATACTTTGAGCCCTCACATGGCTCTGCTCCGGATATTGCAGGTCAGAATATTGCCAACCCATATGCCATGGTCGGCTCAGTGGCTATGATGCTGGATATGGTCATGGGACTGGAACAGGAATCAAAGAAGATCTGGAAAGCCATGCAGCGTGTTTTTGCGGAAGGGTACTCAACACCAGATCTTTCAAACTCAGACAGTGATATTAAAATGATTGGAACAGATGCGTTTGGAGACCAAATTGTGACGCATCTGCTGAATTCCTGATGGTATGAAGAAGTGGTTGCAAGTCCTGTCAGGAGATATTGATTTTGGAAAAGACTTCCATCGCATCTTTTCCAAAAACCTCCATCACATCCAGATCTTTGACAATTTCGATATCCTTTTCTTCCTGAAGGTCCAACAAGGTGTGGTGAGTTAAAACTTCACCGGCTGCATTTTTAGCGATAACCACTTGTGGCCTTTCCGGGTCATCTTCAGAGATGTTCATTACAAACGCTGCAGATGAATCATTTAGCTCCACGAGGGAACCCTTGGGATAAAGCCCCATAACCTGCAGAAAGTCGTCCCAGACATCCATATCAAACTCTACGCCAGCTAACGCATCCAGGTATCTCATGGCCGCCGGTGGGTTCCAGGATTTTTTGTACTTCCGTTTCCCAACCAACGCCTGGTAAACGTCAATAATGGATATCAAACGGGTTTCATATATCACCTGATCGTAAGTGACATTTTTAGGGTAGCAGGAGTTAATAGTGGTGTCCTGCTTGACATGGTGGTAGTGAGCCATATTGATGATATCATCAGACATTCCCATGCCGGCAAGTAACTCAACTGCAAAAACCGGATGAGATTGCATCATCTGCATTTCCTGGCTGTCTCTTTCAAAACGAACCGTGCTGTCGAGGATATCTTTTGGCACTTTGGACTTGCCAAAATCATGTAGAAATGCTGCCAGCAGAGTCTTTGCTTCATTTTCAAAGATGCTTTTTCTACCTTTTGATTTAATAATTTTCAAATAACTGGTCTGAAAAATAACCCCAACATCAACACAATGGTCATAGGTCTGGTCACTCTCCTTTAGGCTCATGATGGCTGACATAGCTTCTGAAGATGAGTTCTCTGTGATGTTGTCGACATATTCCTTCACGCCATTGTAACTCACCTTGCCCTTGCGGGCGTCATCCATGATACTTTCCACAGCCGCGGAGGCTTTTTTGTGTGTTGACACATTTTGTTTAAGCTGTTGAACAAATTTATTTGCCTGTGTCTTAAACCGTTCGTACTTAACCTGTTTTTTAGTAAGCGGCGGTTTGGTTGCATCTGCCTGGGATGGGATTGGTCTTTTCACCTCAAACTTGAGAAAGCCTCTTTGCATTAGTGCCGGTACTAGTTTTTCGGTTACAATTGTCAGTTTTTTCAGGTCGGGTGGGAGCTTGTATATTCGCTTCATTTTGTCGCCAATTGTCACCTGTTCGACATTGACATCCAGCTCTTTCCCATCTCGAAAAATGCGAGCCCTGGAATTCCTGAAATTGTGTTTGACGAAGGTGCAAGTCTCTTCGTCCATCGACTGATATTTCTGACTGAAACCGATGTAAGAGAGTATCCTCATCCCTTTTTTCAGTTGTTTGATGGTAACCAGGCCGCGCTCAAATTTGGTCTCTTCTGCCATGAGTAGTCCGCTTTTGTTTTATGCTACTATTATCTGATTTTTCTTGAATCTATACGTTTTCAGGCTTCGAATACGGGTGATTGTGCCCACCTGTGGAAAATTGATCCGCGTCCGATCACTCTACTTGATGTTCATAAATGTGTAAAATCGAATTTCTCAACCTAAATGAATCGATGTTTTTCCTGGATGTCTGTTGAATTGTGAGCGGTGGTATATTGTAATCTTGCATTTTTTTACAGTTCTCCCAGCATTTTTCTTTTTATTTCACATCTGCAGCGGTTTGTCCATGCAAATGCAGGTTGAGCATTTTCATGGTTGCTTCCACCGCAGCCACCACCTGGTCTGAATGTACGCCTCTGGTTCTGAAGCTTTTTTGCCCATCGTGCCATGAGATAATACAGTCGACGAGGGCACTGGTTTGGCCACCTTTGGGAATCCTGGTTTCATAGTCGGTCAGTTTGGGAAAGCTGATTTTCTGCTTGTTCAAGACTTTTTTCATCGCGCGGATGAAGGCGTCGTATCCCCCATTTCCTCCGCTGGATGCCGTGTATCGATCTTTATGAATTTGAACATGAATACTAGCCGTTGATTCCAGGTTAAGTCCGCTGGTGATGGTGCAGGTAAGCAGGCGTATGTACCCGTAGTCATCATGTTCCAGAACATCTGCAATGATAATTGGTAGATCTTCAGTTGTAATCCGCTTTTTTGAGTCCCCTAGCTCAATAACCCGCGCCAGTACCTTCTTGCGATTTTTCGGGGTCAAGTGCAGGCCGAGCTCTTCCAGTTTTTTTTCAAGGGACGCTTTGCCGCTGAGCTTTCCCAGTGCATAGCTTCGTTTGCGGGCAAACCGTTCGGGCTTCAAGGTACTGTGATAGAGAGCCCCTTTTTTATCTCCATCTGCATGAATGCCTGCAGTCTGCGTGAAAACGTCCTCACCGATAATCGGGGTATTATCCGAGACTCTTTTGCCGGAAAAAGAAGCGACCATGTCGCTGATCTTAACCAGTTGAGACTCGTCGATGGTGAGGGACATATTCATTTTATCCCTCAAATTGACGGCAACTTCTGCCAGGGAGGCGTTTCCAGCTCGTTCCCCCATACAGTTGACGGTACAATGAATCGTCCGTATTCCCGCTCTAACAGCCATCATCGAATTAATGGTGGCCAAACCGTAATCGTTGTGTGGGTGAAAGTCGAAATCGGCTTCCGGATATCGACGAATCATCTCCGACAAGCTGTCGAAAACCTCATCCGGTGAGAGAACCCCCAGGGTATCCGGAAGCATGATGTGCTTGATATCCATGTCGAGAAGTTTGTCCATCAGTTTATAAACGTAATCCGGGCTTTGATAAAAGCCATTGGACCAGTCCTCAAGATAGGCATTAACCAGGAGCCCCTTCTCTTTTGCATATTCAACCGTTTTATGAATATCCTTTACGTGCTGGGTCACACTTTTTTTCAGCTGTTTCCGGCAATGAGCTTCGCTGCCTTTGGCCAGCAGGTTAATTACCTTTGCGCCGGTACCAACAATCCAGTCGACACTCTTCTGGTGATCTACAAATCCGAGGACCTCTATTCTGTTCAGATATTTTTCTTTTCGGGCCCAGTTGGTGATGTTTACAACACCCTCTCGGTCCCTTTCAGAAATGTTGGCTGATGTGATTTCGACCCGGCTGACGCCCACTGATTCTATCAATGCCTTGGCAATATTCGTCTTTTCTGCGGGTGAGAAGGATACGCCCTGAGTCTGTTCGCCGTCCCTCAATGTGGTATCAAGGATCTCAATAACTTTACTTTTATTCGTCATGAACAATTACACGGTTTGTTAATTTAACCCTGGCCGATATCCTGTTCGCTTTTCTCCGCTCAGATATCAGGCTCTTGGATGAAATATTGATAAGTCTCCTTAATGCAAATTGCGATTAACCTGCCTTCAATTATCCACTCAATTCGATTTATTGTCTATATTCGATTGTGGCTGGACGCCATGAAAGTGTCACAGTCCTTCAAGGCAAGGTGGTTTTCATTGCAGGTGTAAAATTTGGTTTTTGCTGTTTTCTTTTATTTGGTCACTCAGGTAGAGTAAGCATTGTTGGGCATCAAGAGCGCACGATTTCATGATGGACGCTTTTTTGTTTCACCAGATTTTAAGAGGAGGTGACTTCTGCAAGGCAACCAATGACAGACCAATACAGGAGAAAAGAAGTTAGGAAAATCATTCATCTTGATATGGATGCCTTTTATGCTTCGGTCGAGATAAAGGATAATCCCCAACTGGCAGGCTTGCCTGTAGTGGTTGGTGGAAGTCCGCAGAGCCGTGCGGTTGTTTCTGCTGCAAGCTATAAAGCCAGGGATTACGGGATTCATTCCGCCATGCCCTGCTCGCGGGCGCAGAGGTTGTGCTCTGATGCTGTGTTTTTGCCTCCCCGGTTTGAAAGATATAAGGAGATATCCCAACAGATTCACTCGATTTTCAACAAATATACAAATTTGATTGAGCCGCTCTCACTTGATGAAGCATGGTTGGACGTTACCTCAAATTTAGTAAATATTCCGTCCGCCACCTGGGTTGCGATGCGTATCAAGCGGGACATAAAGGAGCAATTGAACCTGACTGCCTCTGCCGGTGTTTCCTACAACAAATTTCTGGCTAAAATTGCGTCAGATGAGAGAAAACCGGATGGGCTGTTTGTAATTACACCTGAGAATGCACCTGCGTTTCTGGAGGGTATTGCGGTCCGCAAAATTCCAGGCGTTGGGAAGGTGACTGCCAAAAAACTACAACTGTTTGGGATTGAAACTGGAAACCAACTGCTGGAAAAAAAAGAAGATTTCCTGATACAGCGGTTTGGGAAACTGGGAGGACACCTGTATCGGATTATTCGGGGGATTGATGACCGGCCGGTGCAACCGTTCCGGGAAAGAAAGTCAGTTGGGATCGAAAACACCTTTGCCGTTGATCAGTTCTACGGCGAAAAGATGACGCAGGAGATGGATCGACTGCTGGATGGCTTGTCGAATCGAGTAAAGAAAACCGGAAAGAAAGCCAGAACGGTTCACCTGAAAGTCAAATTTGAGGATTTCAAACAAATCACCAGAAGTATGACCTTGAGTCCATCCGATGATGTGGATAGCGCCATTCGGCAGCTGGCCCACCGAAAACTTTACGAAATCTGTCATCAGGAGTTTCCCCGGGAAAAGATAAGATTGCTGGGAGTCTCCCTTTCAAACTTTGTTAAGCAAGTGCCTGTTGAGCATGATAACAATTATCAGCTGGATATTTTCCAGTTTTTAAATAGAAGTGACGCTGAGGGTAAATGAACCCAATGGCTTTCAACACGGCAGTTCCTTTAATCTCGAAATAAATATTCACCGCTGACCTATGAATGACTTACTCTGTTTTTCTCTGATTGAAAAAATTACTGGCGGTAAATGGCTGGTGCCTCCACCTGACTTTGATATTCAACTGTCAGGGGGGGCATTTGATACCCGCTCTCTCGGGCAGGCGGATATATTTTTCGCATGGAAGGGTGAGAACAGTGATGGTCACCAGTATCTTAAACAGCTTGAGGGATCTCGAGTCAAACTGGCTATTGTCGAACAAGCGGTTCCACCCTTAGATGGTATAGCGGTTCTAAAGGTTCCTCAAACGCTGGAGGCTCTTCATCAACTGGCCAATCATCTGGCGCTGGGTTTTGAAGGAAAGATTGTCAATATCACTGGATCTTCAGGCAAAACAACCACGAAAACCTGGCTGACCCACATACTGAAAGATCGCTTCAATCTGCTTAGCAATCCGGGAAGTTTCAACAACCATATTGGTTGCCCGATTACAATCCTGTCCATGAGTGCCACCCATGATCTGATGATTCTGGAAATGGGATCTTCCGGATTGGGGGAATTGGACTTGCTCAGCAGCATCGCTCCGGCGGATATCACGCTTCTGCTGAATGTGGGTCACGCCCATCTTGGAAAATTCGGCTCTATTGAGAATACCTATCAGGCCAAGACCGAGATATTCAACCACCGAAGGGGGGAGGCTGTGTCAATCGTTCCCGACGGTGATCTCAAACTAGCGCTTTACCTGCAAGAAGAACCCACGTATACCTTCGGACGGAGATCTGACAGTTTTTCATACCGTATCCAGTCTGTTGACACTCAGAATATGTCGCAGACAATAGTCTTTCAAACCCCCCTGGGTGAAAAATCAGTGGTAGTGGGTCAACTTGGAAACTATGTGGGTGAGCTACTATCGGCTATTCTGGCAGTCTGTTTCAGCCTCGGCTTAACCTGGGAGGAGATAGAAGCACGGTTGGTGTCGCTTCCACAGGAAAAAGGACGGTCGACCTTTTTTAAGGGTATCAATGGCTCTTTGCTGCTTGATGATACCTATAATGCCAACCCGGAATCGATGATCAATATGCTTGAGACTATCTGCTCAGTAGATGCGGAACAGCGTATTGGTGTGGTGGGAAATCTTGCGGAGTTGGAGTCGGATCTGAGCGAAAGTGCGGAATTTATTCTCTCAAATCTGCCAGAAAGGCTCACCGGACTCTTCCTCAGTGGGGAATCGGGCAAAATCCTGACACCGCTGATCCAGAAACGGTTTCCAGAACTGACAACAGAATTTGCATCATCGATAACCGAAATGATCGACTTATTGAAACCTTTGATGAACAACCGAACAGTTGTTGGTATCAAAGGATCAAGAAGCGCTCACATGGAAAGAGTGATATCCGGTTTGAAGGAGAAACGGTTTACCTGTCTTTTGAATAGATGCTCCCGCTTGAACCGTTGTGATGTCTGTGATCTGTTCGATATTGCCGAACAGTCAGAACGGTCATAACTCTTCCATTGGTTCCGGTGCGGATTCTCCGGAGTCCCTGTTTTTGCTGTTGCCTTCTGTTTGAACCTCTAAATTTGGCTGATTCCGGTGGCACTGGGTTGGTTCGGTTCCACTCTTGAAATATTCAAAACGGGTTTTCCCGCCTGTATTACAGTCCAGTAGCCCCGATTCTGTGGCAATGCGCACCATACTGATGCCATCTGGCTGGCTGTAGGGCCGAATGGGCATGGCTGCGGTCGAGTTTTTCATAAAATCGACCCAGATGGGCAGGGCTGCTCTTGATCCTGTCTCAATGTCTCCCAGGGTATGCTTGTTCTTATCAAAACCAACATACACTCCGGCAATCAGTTGCGGAATGTATCCCATATACCAGGCATCTGCATAGTCGTCGGTCGATCCGGTCTTGCCGGCAGATGGACGATTGATGGCTTTTGCACGCCACCCAGTGCCTCTGGTAACAACCTCCTGCAGAATATCCGTCATTAGAAAGGCGGTTTCTTCGCTGAGCACCTGTTTTGTTTCGATCTCGGTTTGTTCTTCCAGGATGTTACCATCCCGATCTTCAATCCTGGTGATGTAGACCGGCTTCACCAATTTTCCGCCATTGGCAAATATACTGAATGTCCGTGTCATCTCCTCTAGTGTCAGAGAGGAGGACCCAAGCACAATGCCAAGCTCGCCTTCCGCCAGATGCCCGGTGATACCCATTTTTCGCGCATGCTTAATCACCGCTTCCGTTCCCAGCTCCTTGGTCAGCCAGATGGAGGGAATGTTCTTGCTGGCTACCAGCGCATTGCGAAACGACATCTTCCCGGTATAACTCTTGGAATAGTTTTTCGGCTTGTATTTCTCCTCGCCCTCACCGACAAAAGGGGTGTCGTTCAACATGCTGGACGCGGTGTACGAGGTTTCAAGGGCCAGGGAGTAAACGATTGCCTTGAAAATGGATCCGGTTTGTCGCTTGCCTTGAATGGCGCGGTTGAACTCACTGTCTCGATAATCGAAACCTCCTGACATGGCGAGCACATGGCCGGTGTTGGGATCCATTGCGAATACAGCACCATTGGCAATGGGTTTTTGAGTGAGTGTCAGGATAAACTCTTGATTATCATTGTCATAATCGACAATTTCCAACTCAATCACATCCCCAATCTTTAAAATTTCATTAAAGTCTTTCAGGGTATTTTTCCAACTTCGTTTGTTCTTGAAATCGACTGGGCGAGCCCATTTCATTGCCCCCAGCCGAAGGGCTCCCTGGAATTCTTCTCCCAGATTGACAACAGCTTGCTTCTTATCGACTTCGATAACGACACCCAACACGTTTCCACCGAGGATAAATCTATTAGCCTGAGTGGCGGTGCCAATTTTTTCGTTAAAGAGTTGCCGCGCCATTGACTTGATTTCATCATCCAGGATCCGGTACTCATCTGAATTCCAGCCCTTATCATCTGAAAAGAGATTGAGTGCCAGCTCACTATCCACATCTTTGAGTATATTCTTTTGCGGTCCTCTAAATCCCTGCCGGCGATCATGTTCAATCAACCCTCTGTGAAGTGCATTTTGAGCGTAGACTTGCTTGTCGAGATCCATGGCTGTAAAGACCTTCAGCCCCCCCCTGTACAATAGTCCCTGTCCATATTTATTATATATATAGCGCCGGACGTGTTCAGCGTAGTAGGACGTTTCGTTATAGTCTATTCGATTGTTGAGGTTGAGCTCTATGGGCGTCAATTGGGCTCGCAGTCGCTCTTCAGTGGTTATGTATCCATTATCGTCCATTTTTTTAAGAACGAGATTCCGTTTTCTTGTTGCTCGTTCAATACTTGCCGTCGGTGCGAGTCTTGATGGAGCCTGAGGAATACCAGCCAGCATAGCGGCTTCTGGCAGGGTCAGTTCTTCAACGCTTTTTCCGAAATAGCCCCGAGCCGCAGCTTGAATGCCATATAGACCGTGACCGTAGTTGGTCCGGTTCAGGTAGAGCTCAAGAATTTGATTCTTGGTAAACCGGCTTTCAATTTTCAATGCTAGGATCATCTCTTTGATTTTACGGGTAATTTTCTTGTCCCGGGTCAAAAGGAAGTTCTTAGCTGTCTGCTGAGTGAGGGTACTGCCACCCTGTGCAAAACTGCCTGTAGTGATGTCAATCCAGAGCGCCTTTAAGATCCGAAGGGGATCGATCCCAAAATGGTCATAAAATCGGTTATCCTCAATGGCAATCAGCGCTTTGGTTACAACATCAGGAACCTGTTCAAAACGGATGAGCACACGTCGTTTAGTATAAAACTCCCGGATCAGGTTGTTGTCGCGATCGTACATTTGCGTGGGCAGGTCATAGATCGGATTGATCATCTGCTCCAGGGAGGGAAGGTTCCGAGACAGATAAACCAGATATCCGAATATTCCTATACTGCTTAAAATACCAAAATAGACAGCCCCCAGGAAGATTTTTTTAATCTGTGTTATCTTCTGATCTCTATATTTCTGTTTTAAGCGCGGCCTGTTCTTGCTGGTTCTCATAACTGTGATTTTTCGGTTAAAATGCCTGCGGTGGTCTATTTAGAGAGTATAAAGGTGATTCTTATGGACGATGATCACCCCTTTTGGTTTGTTTTTTGCTCTGATCCATTTTCGGACATCATCATGTCCATGATTTGCGAGCCCTGTACCGATTCGGATCCCTTTTTCATTTTTGATCAATATGACATCCTTTTCATGGAATTTGCCCTCAACACTGGTGACACCAACAGCCAGAAGACTTTTATTTGTCTTTAATGCTTTTTCCGCTCCAGAATCAATGGATATGGTCCCTTTCATATCTGCAGCGGTTGTCATCCAGCTACCTCGCAGGCTCAACTGTTTTTTCTCATTAACCGGCACAAAATAGGTCCCAGAAGTCTTGGAACTTGCCGCTTTAAGCAGACAGTCCCGCTCTTTCCCTGAACAGACAATGGTGGGAATGCCGTGTGCAGTTGCAAGCTCAGCTGCTTTCAGCTTACTGAGCATCCCCCCGGTCCCACCTTCAGAAAGTGAGTTTTCGCACAGGGTTAGCAGCTCCGGTGTAATCTGCTTTACCTCCTGAATCAATTTCGCTTTGGGATCTCTTTTAGGGTCAGCGGTATAAAAGCCGATAATATCAGAGACCAGAACCAGTAAATCCACGTTCAGCATGGCTGCTGTCAAAGCTGCCAGCTGATCATTATCGCCAAAACTGGATTCGCTGTAACTGGTTACATCGTTCTCATTGATAATGGGCATGATGCCATGGGAAAGAAGTCCTTCAAGCGTTGACTTCATATTGTGGAATGAATCTTTCCAGCGAAAATTGCCGATTGTCAGAAGTGCCTGTGCGGTAATGACGGAGTGTTCCCTGAAAAAATCCGAATAGACCTGAAACAATCTGCCCTGGCCTATGCTGGCCAACATTTGCCCCTTAATCAGGGGATCCTTTTCATTATCAAACTGGCAGAACTCTTTACCGGCTTTGGTTGCGCCGGAGCTGACCAGAATGACATCATACTGCTCCCGCAGCTGAAATATCTGGTCAACCAGATCTGATATCCGATTATAGTTCAAGCGGCCGTTTTTCCGTCCGAGAACATGTGTGCCAACCTTGATCAGTATTTTTTTCTTCATGTAACCACTCATTCTTTAGTCAAATCTGCTCTGGCTCTTCCGGGCTGGAGAGTATATCAAAGTCCTCTGGCCGGGGGAGATCCGAAATGGAGTTGAAACCAAATACTTCCAGGAAAAGCTTGGAGCTGCCATATAATAGTGGGCGGCCCATTACTTCCTTACGTCCGATAATTCGGATGAGTTTTTTATTCAATAGTGTTCGCAGGGCATAAGTTGCATCGACAGTCCGGATATCCTCAATCTCCGCTCGGGTAACCGGCTGTTGGTAAGCAATAATCGATAATGTCTCCATCACACTTTGTGATAGCTGAATGGGTTTGACAATTCGCCCTTTCTTGATCCACTTCTGGAATCGGCTGTCAATTCTAAGCTGGTATCCCCCGGCAACTTTCTCTATAAAAAAAGCCCGATTGTTGCCCTCGTAGAATTTGTTTAATTCTTCGACCAATTGTCGAATCTTCTGGCTTTTCCGGATTCCGGTAATTTTGGAAATTTGCTGGGTGGTGAGGGATTGCTGAGAACTAAATAGCAATGCTTCAACAATTTGGGACTCGGAGACCTGGTTTTCCAATTCCAGGTTGCCTGGGTCTGCCTGATCTGCGATGTGATACTTGCTTTTCATAATGATTATCTACCGTCTCATCCCGTGAATCCTTCATGATTCCTTGAAATATTGACTCATATCTCATATTTGGTCCGCCCAGAATGTTGTTACCCCGTTCCATCTAGCCATATCAAACCTTTTGAATGACGTCCATAAACAGCCCGGAATTTTGGTTAAAAATCGGTTATATAAAAGGTGTGCCGACTGGGTATAAATCCAATGTGCTTGCTTTCAGGGTGATTGTGGTTGGACAAAAAAAATGATTTTAAGTATGTAGAAGAGAAAGGATAGTTTCAGCTATCGTCCTGCGTTCATATTGGAAAACCCGAGTAAAAGATAACAATCAAATGGAAAGAGATAATATTAAATATGGTGTGGATGTTTACACTGGCCAAAATGTGGTAATGACTGGAACTGTTATTATAGGAGATCAGACCTCCATCTGGCACAATGTTGTTTTAAGGGGGGATGTTGAGCCGATTCATATCGGAAGCCAGTGCAATATCCAGGATAATACCGTTATCCATGGACAGCTGAATAAATGGGCCCCAACAATCGGTAATCGTGTATCCGTTGGTCACTGTTGCCTGTTGCATGGATGCGAGCTGGCCGATGAGAGTTTTATCGGCATGGGGTCGATTCTGATGAACGGGAGTTACATCGGTCACCGGGTTCTGGTAGCCGCAGGTTCGCTGATACCTGAGGGAGCCAGGTTTGATGAGCCCAATACGTTGGTCATGGGTCGCCCCGGGAAAGTGGTGCGTGAGCTTAGGGAGAGTGAGCTGAGCATGATTCTGGGGACGCCTGCGAAGTACGCTAAATATGCCGGAGAATGGCTGTCATAAGCAAGGATGAAGAATGGCTAGAGATAATCATTACGACGACTTCAAAAAAAATAAATCATCATCCCTGAAAAATGTCCGCCACTCATTGGAGTATATAGTATTGATATCCATGCAGTGGTTTGCCTCCCTTTGGTCCCTGGGTTGGAACCAGCGATTTGGGAGGTGGTTTGGAAACATCGCATACCGATTGGCCAAGAAAGATCGTGGAATTGCAGCCTATCAATTGGATTTCTGCTTTCCAGATATGTCACAGGCAGAACGAGACCAGCTGGTCAGGGAGACCTTCCGCAGCACAGGACAAACACTTTTTGAAACTTTGATTGTTCAGCGTATTCGGAAGAATCCCGGGAAGTATATTGTCCTTAAAAATGAGGCGGTTGTTCATAAAGCGCTTCAAGCGGGTAATGGGGTTGTGCTGCTGTTTGGTCATGTGGGAAACTGGGAGCTGCTACCAACTGTCTATGAAATGCTCGGTATCAATGGCATCGCTGTGGAGAGCCCTGTAGGTGACAATAAACTGGATGAATTACTCCTTGCTGTCCGGCGTTCTGACAATATTCTGATGGTGCCGCGGGGGGATCGATCATCAGCCAGGTCCATCCTGAAGTGCTTCCGAAATAATGAGGTGTTTCTGTTTGCCATGGATCAGGACACCCGGGTTAAAAGCGTATATGTCGACTTCTTCAATAAAAAAGCAGCCACTGCAAAAGGAGCAGCAACCCTTGCCCACAAATTCAAAGCTCCTGTGATTTCAGCCTTCGGTGCACGCTTGCCTGACGGGACTCATGAGTATGTCTTTGATTTGTTATCCGAGCCCCCTTATCGGGGTGATAGCTCGGAAGAGTTTGAATTAACGCAGTATTATACCGCGCATCTGGAAAAGCATATCCGCGTCTATCCGGATCAATGGGTCTGGTTTCATCGCCGCTGGAAAAACAGGCCCGAAGATCCCTATGACGATGCCGCTGGAAAATCCCGATGAGAATATTGACCTCAGGGCTGATTATCGGAACACTGTTGCTGGCTATCTATTTCTCATGGGGGTCGGACAGCCTTCAGCAGGAACCCCGTGATCGTGCCCTGGCCAAGGAGAAGCCTATCATTTTGCAGAAGCCTGTACTCTCAGATTTTAAAAATGACCGGTTGACACTGCAAATCAAGGCAAAAACAGCAAGAATATATGAGCAAAAAAAATTGACCTTGCTTAATCGGGTCAATGGTACCATCCATTCTGCGAATGCTGAAGAAAAACCAACTCAGTTTTTCGCTGAATCGGGGAGTATCAAGGGTAATGCTAAACTGTTGACGGTCCAGGGAAATGTCCGGGTTCTGTTTAACGACGGTCAACAGTTATTTACAGAGAAAATGAACCTGGATCAGAAAAAAAATCTGTTATACAACCATGTCAGCGTGCGTGTTGTTTCGGATAACGATATAATAGATGCGGATCGAATGAGGTACCATATTAATTCTGGAATTCTAATACTGATAAGACCTGAAGCCCAATTTGACACTGAATCCGAATTTTAGCCGGATTGGATTCAGTACTGTTTCGCTAGCAGCCTAATATGAAAAATCGATCTGACCCTCCAGGGACTCGGCACCTTATCCACTCTTTAGTCAGGAACAGTTTCCTGTTAATCTGTTGGACTGTGGCCATTTTAATATTGATGACGGGCTTAGCCCTGGCCCGGGATATTGTGACCATATCTTCGGAAAAAACTGCAGTGATTGACCGTGGAAAGGGAACAGCTGTCTGGCAGAAAAATGTCCATGTTCTGCGGAAATCTACCGGTTCAACACTGATAACAGATCGGTTTTCCATCGAAAGAGATAGAAGTAGTGGCCGTGTGGTGAGGGCAGAAGCGTATGGAAATGTTAAAGCGACTTATTTCAGAAACTCGGTTAATGCTGGTGAGAAGCCAAATGGTAAGCAAACGGATTCTACTCGAAAACCACACAGCACCATTAGCTGCCAGCAAATAACGTTCAACCGAAACTTAAAATTGGTGCAACTGAATGGTACCGTAAATATTCAGTCAGAAGAATTCGATCTGCAAGCCGAGACTGTTCGCTACGACTACCAGGCTGAAAGGGGAAGCTTCACAGCGAAAAAGGGGGACCAGGTCCGGTTCGGGTTTTATAAGATGGCACAAACAGATAATCCCGATGGGGATCAGCTGGAGAGTAATCAGATTTCGGGTATGGCGGATGAAATACGGATTGATCGCCCGGCTCTTAAAGCGGTGTTGCAGGGGAATGTGATGATCGTTGACCACTCGGATCAATCAGAATTTAAGGCGGAACGTGCGGAACTGTTTTTTGATAAGCGTGAAGAGATTGAAACGATTATTGCCAATGGAAACTTCTCCATGGTGCAGCCGGGTAGAAGTTCAAGATCCGAGCGTGCTGTTTTTGAATACGATAAAGAAGAGGTCACCCTTATTGGGAACGCGCTTGTTAAGGAAAAAGATGATCTGGAAGTCAGCTCTGCCCGCATCAAGATGTATATGAAAGTAGAAAAGGGAATCATCACAGGTGATAATGATATTCCCGTTAAGATGAATATTGATATCGAATAAGCATCTACTTTTACATGTAATTCCAAAAGTTTAAATCGATTTTCACCAAACCTATTCTCCTCTAAGGGATAACGTACAATCTATTTACAAGTAACTCCAGTAGATTTCCTCCCGTCTGTGACAACTCTCTGCCAGTGTATATTTCTGTTTTTATAGCAAAATCAAAATAATTTAAAATATGCTTGACACTATTCGGAAAACCAGCGATTCTTATAGCTTACTTGATACGAAAAATAAGTAAGAGTTCATTGACATCAGAATCGGGATAGACAGCGTAGATAGAGAAGAAATAAGAAGTAGCAGGGTATGTTTTCGAACATATTCTGTCTCGTCAATTGAGTCGAAACTCAACGGACAAAATTTTAATTT
>Ga0307989_1000302_pt1 | contig 33959 bp, 31 predicted proteins | sample EllFjometagen185_FD_203164 | JGI IMG/M metagenome (GOLD analysis project Ga0307989, IMG submission 203164) | Marine microbial communities from Ellis Fjord, Antarctic Ocean - #185 | ecosystem: Environmental > Aquatic > Marine > Unclassified | place: Southern Ocean | collected 2014-10-08 | reverse complement strand
GCATTTAAATATTCCCCTACTCAGTTGTTATCATTTAGTTAGTAAAGTTAAACTATATGATATTCGGACTTGTAATGCAAGGTAAATGATACATATTATCAATATGTTAAATTAATCAAAGTGCCCTAAAACATACTTTTTCAATCTATAACAACATTCAAGCTGTTATTAAATGGTGAGCATATCATTTTAAGCTTAAAAATAAATTACTCATTAAGCGAAATAACTCAGAACCGTATCTCATGAATTTTCGAAATTTTGATTCTATCAAGTGAACGTAATCAGTGCCAACTTGTGCTTCGCGTTGATTCCTCATCCCAGAGGCTTTAAAGTATTTGATAGTTTTTTAGGTTCCTAAACTGTTTTTCAAGTATATCAAAAGTCATTTTTGCCAAGACCGAAAATGACAAATTAAGCACATCTGCAATATTTTCCTTTTTCAACGGTTTTGATCTGTGTCTAAACAAAAAGCTATTGATGTCGGTGATTTATGACTCAATTTAAAACCCGAAATGGAAGCAAATAGCTCTAAATATTTTATCTTGATAAAGCTATCTGATCCTCTGAAATTCCCATTATATCTTCCATAATTATCTGGGCATTGGATCGACCTAGGGGATCCGATGTCAAGAATTTTCTCTCGTAAGCAGAATATTTAGCTTCATCTACATTGAAATAACGCTCCATATCATCTGGGAAATCATCGATATTAACAGGAGTCGTACCAAGCAATTCGGCCATAATATTGGTATTTTGCATATTATCGGCATCAAGACTTAACTGATTTGAAGAGATGAATAAAACAGGTTTTCTGTAAATTACAGCATAGGATATAGCAGTACTATTACGTGTTATAACATATTCTGATTGTTGAACCATCTCCCGCGTCAATGCATAGATTACATTGCGATTTCCAAAACAAGGTGCTGGGGATATATGTGCTGATTTGTAATGGCCCGCTATCTCTACAATTACATCTGTATTTTTTTCCAAATAATCAAAAAATTTTGTCAAAGCTGGATACCAAACCTCTGAAGTGAAAAATATTTTTCTTTTTGTAAGGGCATAGTCACTAGTAAAAAGCGGCCCAGCAGCATCTAATAGTACTGCTGTTTTTTTTCTTTCTCTAGTTTCAATAATTGGTGATTTAAGAGCCGTTAAATAATTACTATAGTCATGGCTATGGCCAAAGATAACTCTTGTATCCGATTTAATGCTCTGCAATGCGAATTTATGCCAAATACTGCCAGCAACAAATCGATGGGTTAAAGCTATTGGTAATAGCCCCCCTATAGAACCAAAACCATGCGAGAAGACTTTTTTAGTTACTTCTCTAATATTTGTTGAATTATTAATTAATCGATATATTCGCAAATAGAATCTAAAAAATACATTTTTTGAACTATTATTAACTATCTGACTTGGACTCGAAATTGGAACCCCTCCACAAAATTGGTCGAAGACTTTCACATCGGTAGATTTTAAATAGAAATTCAAAATAGATCCTATCAATAAACCAGATAGCGTACTTTGTCCTACTTCATTCAATATACATATTTTTTTTCCTTTGTTATCTTTCATCAAAGCACGACAATGTGAAATAAATTGGATAATTGAATCAATATTTATAATCTCTTCTCTATACAGCCGGTTTGCTTCAATACTAGCAGAAAAATGAGGAGAAATTATATTAGAAATATCCCAAACTTGAATTTCAGTATTTTTTGAAAACTCATTTAATTGAAAAAAGTCCCAATAAAAATCTATGAATTTACGTGGAACTAAAACAATAAATAAATTATTATTCACCATAAATAATGGTCCTAGTAATTGAAGAAAATACTAGATCTTTAATATCTTCTTTATTAGTGTTTCGAACATTACTATCTGCCCGTACCATGGTAATCATTCCGTCTACCAGTCCCGTAAACAATTCTGATTTTGGAAAGTACACAAAAATCTCCCGGACACCGAATTCCCAGACCAACGCTGCTCAGAGTTGTCAATTCATAACTTTAGCGACAATTACATATGAAGTACAGAATCCGATTAAATTTCTGGAATTAGGGCCTTCTTTGTTTTTCATTGCTGTAGTACCACTACTTATTAATGGGATAATGCGAATTGCTCTAAATCCTGCTTGTCCTAACAATATGATAGCTTCTAGTGGGGTGAATTGGCGCCAATATTCAAATGATTCTGGATTCCACTCCGGATCCGTCGCCCCTTCATACGATCCATCATTAATAATACTTCCAATCAATTCCTTGCTTTGTGGATGACCCTTTAAGGCCATCAATAAATCTTCAGAGTCAAGCCCGTTTCTGCGCCATATTGTTTTTTCACCGTCAAGTCTCTCAGAATTAGCCTTTGTTAAAATAGAAGAATAGTACTTGCTTTTTGGATTTGTATTGTAAAGCTTATTTCTGAAGCTTATGACTATTGTAGTTTTGTTGTGTGTACAATTAATTAAACCTTGCAGGCATTCTAACGGAGACACAAGATAGTGAATCACTCCCATCATTGTTATGACATCCAATTCTCCTAATTCTTTAAATTTCATCATGCTGTCTGCTGAATTTAGATCAATGGCTTCGAAGCGGATATCACCAGGATTAGTTGCAGCCAATGTTAGCATAGAATCGGAGTAATCGGCACCAATCCGGTTTTTTATCCAGCTTAGGCTTTCTAAAAATCTACCATCCCCACATCCAATATCTAATAGAGAATCTGGTTTTAATTGGTGAACTATTTCCGATACAGTCTCGAACCTATTATGCGCTATTGTGTGATGTTTACTATATGCATCATTGATCCATTGCGAACCATCTTTTTGGAAGTATTTTTCAATTTTATTCATCATATTTTGCTACGCTTTATTGAGTCTAAAAAGATATTGTTTCATGACATTCAAAAAGCATTTTGGGCATCCTACAACGACTCTACCGGGAAAAATACATCAATAACCATAGCAGAGTATAGCTTGCAAATCCAAGGCCTGAATAGAACTTGTTTCACACGTCATACTATAAAGTTGATGATCATACGATATTTATTTTTCGATTACTTCATTGTTTCAATAAATTGTATTAACAGATCTGTAATCTGGTGAAGTGAATACTTCTCAGTATCTAAAACAATATCCGGATTTTCTGGCGTAATGTATTCGGAATTTATTCCGATAAGAGTATGTATTTTTCCTTCTTTCGCCTTTTTATAAAGACCTTTGGGATCTCTTTTTTGACATACTTCAATTGAGCAAGATACATAACCTACTAATAAATTAGGTACATTTTGCCTGACATATTCCCTGGCATCAAGATTGGCCGTTAAAGCTGATACGATGACATTCATACCAGCTTTCGAAGCTTTTCTTACCAAATGAACAATAGCTTTTATAACTCGAAGACGATCAGAACCTGAGAAGGTTAGACCACTTCCAAAAATATCCCGGATCTCATCGCCATCAAATTGGATAATAGAGACCCCTTGGTCTCTCATTTTCAATAAAAAATTATTGGCTATAGTGGTTTTACCACTTGAAGTAGGTCCGAGCAACCATAGAACATAGCCATCCTTTCGATCCATATTTTTTCTCCAAAATTTGATTATTGGTTAAATCAGTTATCCAATATCTCTTTAATACTCGTGTTTGTTGTCCATTTTTCAAACTGTTCGATTAGATTTCTGATATTTTGAACTGCAGCTACTGGATACTTGCCAATTGCTGTTTCAGAGGCCAAAACAAGTCCATTAGCTCCCATAATTAAAGTACTAACCACATCGTTTAGTTCAGCTCTGGTTGGAGTTCTTGAATTGGTCATTGACTCCAAGAGATTTGTTGCAACAAAAACAGGTTTACCTTGCGAGCGACTCAGAGAGATGATTCGCCTCTGGAGAAACGGAATTTTATGATTCGGAATCTGGCGTGATAAATCACCCCGATCAATCAGTATTTGATCTGCATGATTTAAAATTTCATTCAAATTTACTACACCGGAAATGCTTTCAATTTTGCAAATTAAAGTAGCTTCCTTGCCAACCAAAGCCCTCATTTGTTCAACATCATTACTACTTTGAGCAAAAGACAAAGCAAAATTCTTGATTCCTAATCGTTTACCGATTTCAATTGCAGCCTTATCCTTTTTCGTAATGGCGTCAAGCTTGATTCCTCTACCTATATCTACAGCTTTATTCCATCCAACAAAGCCTTCCATTTCAACTATAGCTAAACTGTATTTTTCTTTTATCTCAATTACTTTAAGTCGCACCGAATCGAAGTCTACATTAATTCGATCTTCAGCAATAAATTGTTTTGCGATATTATGAGGCGTGAAGGATATATTATTACTGTCACCTATTACTCTTTTATGGTGTATTTTGACTAAACTCCCCTTTTCAAAAAATACTCTTTCTTCTTTCATTTTTTCATTACGGATCTGAGCTCCCTCACTATCCAGGCAAATTGGTATATTCGTCCAGTCTCTGATTCTTTTAATAGTTGGCTCTACATCCTCAAGTTTAGTATGTGAAAGATTAATCCTGAATAGATTCACCGATTCTTTCTCACATTTTTCAATTGTGTCTCGATTCATGGAAGCTGGACCGAGAGTCACTAAAATTTGTTTTTCAGACATTTTTGATTTTTCAGTTAGGAATTTATGAATTAAAGGGAAATTTTATACCCCAATATCAATAAAGGAGATTTACTCTCAAAATAAACCAATCCATGGCACCTTGAATAACTAGAAATGACAGCATTTCTGCGGTAGAAGAAGTTCGGTTTTTAGCAATACCAAAATTGAGTCCCCTCCGAGAATTGGTATTTTTACAGGGGGGGTGTTGAGTTTTGGTTGAGATGGTTAACTTCTCTCCAGCCTACAGGATCGAAAAAAGTTAGATAAAAAGGTGAATGCTCATAATTCATCCACAAATTTGTTACCAGTAATCTGCAGGGTATCGGGTACTTTTAAAACTCTAAGCGTTTTTGGTCCCATGTTTCACTCTATACCCATGCTGGTAGAGGCGGTTTCAAAAGAACGCTCATATAATTGCGTATGCGGATTAGATTAATCCACATGCAACGGCAAATCGCCCACATTTTATTCCGATATTGCCCACGGTAGCGGGTTTTATCTTTTCGTGTGTGGTAACTCAGTTGAAAGATTGTCGCCTCTACATTATTACGGCGATTTTTGATTGATTTTGGTAAGTTTTCTATGGTTTTGCGGCGTTCATAGCACTCAATTTCGTCGGCTTTGATATAACGCCATTTACCAGTTGGTAATCGTATTTTGTAACCGCCTGGCTTATATTGGGTCGCTTCAACCGTTTGCCCGGTTTGTTTATCGAAGACGCTTAACCCATTTTCCGACTTAATGAACTCGAAGTTGCCTTTAGGTCCCTGTATGCCGGTGAAATAGAGCTTGATATCTTCTGATTCGGCATATTCACGATTATCCTGGGCCTGGTAAGCACCATCCATGTAAGCCTCTTTGACTATTCTCACAACCTTGAGGGTGTCATCGAGAGCGGGTTGTGTAAAATCTTTATCGGCCTTGTTTGCTTTTTCCAGTTGAACATCGGTGGCCAAATTGGGTCCCAGGCGATTGCAGGTTTCCGTGATATTTACGCTGTACCCTCTAACAGTCTGGTCTTTTTTTTTACGATAGGCGGCATCTACATCATGGGGAGATTGGATAGAGTCCGTTGCAATTTCCTTAACTGGTTTCAGGGTCGCTTTTTTGTGCTTCACCTCATACTGCTCATGCAGGAGTCGTTCAATCAGAAAATATTGAGGGCTATCTGAATCATTATAAAGTTGTTGAAGACGCATCAGCAGGGTACCAAGGTCAACCAGCATTTGAGCTTTGTCTTCATTTGTCATTGTGTAGACAATTTGATTGGGCTTTTTCTGACAAAGTGAGTCGATTTCATGGTGATGTTGTTCATCCAGTTGTCTCTGTTGTGCTTTAGTGAGAGATTTCCAGAATACCTGCAGACAGGATATAAGCAACTGCAGACGAGAACATTTGGCGATATTGGAACCGATGAGTTTGCTGTCCATCCTCACTTTGTCTCCAGAAACACCAAAGATTGATGATTGGGCATCGGTCAACAGTTGGAAGGCTTCTTTGACCAGATCCCGGCCATGTTCGACCTGATATTGATACACCAGTTGTTTGAACAAATAATATGTAGACGCGACGGGGGCCTTATCGCTTAATTTTACGAAACCGAGGGCTTTCATGACTAAAAGGTTGAAGTTCACCTGCTCATAAAGTTGTTCATCACTCCAGCCAAATCCTTCTTTTAAAGCCATCATGGCCAAAAGGATGCGGATGGGTGCATTTGAGCGACCAAATTGTTCATTGTAGAGAACTGAGAACCCGCTTTCCCTTATTTGGTCAGTTACATGTTCAAAAAATTGATTGTACCAAGTGCTCGGATCATTCATGGCCTTAGTCCGGCCCTTATCGAGATTCATGTCGAAGGTGCCGAACAGATCCAATTGGTTATTTGTCGAAGATGGTTTGAACATTTTTTAGTATCCGAATAATTATCTAGCTTTGCATTGTGTAATATATGAGATAATTATACTTTATATATTTGATATTGCAAGTTATAGCTTCACGTTTTACTAACTTTTTCTCCAACTTTTCGGAGTGGACTCAAAATTTAAACCTATTAAAAACTATTTAGCCCCCATTGTTTTTCATATTCTATTGATAGCACCAGCAATTGTTCAACTAATTCAAAATTTCCTAGTGATCTAATTATATTGTAGTTTTCTCTTCGTTTTTTAAGTGAGATTTCTTTAGGGCAACCTTCTCTCTGTAAAACTGCTTTCATATTAACAAAAGGTGACCGGCCAATGAACTCCATAATTTGACCAATTACATAATCTGGCCTAGAAAAGAAATCCTCATAGCATATTAATAATATATATTTTTCTTTATCCTTAAAGTTGGAATATACGGTTTGATCCAGATTATACATAGTACATATACTTTTAATACAACGATCAATAGGTGACATTTTATTGTATTCATCTTTCCAATCTTCTACAAACCATGGCAAACCATTTTGTAGATTCTTCACTACTGGAATGAAAGCCAATGGATCATTTCCCCATCGTTCTCCCCAACCCCTTAAAAACCATGAAGCTACCAAATCAATAGGATGTCGTTGAATATTTATCATTTGAAAATCAGGACATGCTTCCAAAAAAAAATCTATTTGAGACATGCATTCATGAGTTAAAAATGAAGGTAATCTTTGATCTTCTATTAATTCGTTCACCGACTCAATTCCATCTGGTCTGCTCATTCTTTGAATATATAGCTCATATTCTGTTGAATTGGTAATGGATGAGCCATCACTTGGTCTTGTATTTAAGTTCCGGCCAATTGCTCTTTCGTATATGTACATGTTTAGATTTAAACGGAAGTAGGATATAGCCTCAGGAGTATCAATTACACCAAGATATCTGAGAATCGGTAGGTGTTCCAAAATTACAGCAGATTGAAAAAATTCGACTTTTTGAAAATTTGATACAACCTTGCCAAGTAAAAACTTCCCAGCTCGACTTAAACCGTCTAACAATAATATTTTTTCAACAACTAAATCTGGCCTATAAAGTGTACTTTTCATGTTCTATTCTGAATATTAGCTTATTAACTCGACTTTCCCAGCAGGGAATTGCTGAATAGGTACTCTTAATATGTTGAAATAATTAAATATAGATTGAGGGGCCTCCTCCAAAGATGTATTTTGGATTTAGCGAGTATTAAAAAAAACCAGTAAAGGAGATCCCCATGGATCTTGAAGATGTCAGAGAAGCTTTGAGAACGAATTCCCGTCTGTTTCGGGAATTCAAAGTTGCCAGCTTACTCAGTTTTTCAAACTTCAATCAGATCAAAGGCACCAGTCCTCTGGAGATTTTTTCTATTGTCTTCAATCTATGTTTTACTGGCAAAAACCTGTTTGAAGGAGTTATCAGAAACAAAGCCGTTACACTCAACAAAAGGCATATATACGGGTTCTTATAATAACCCGTTTTACAACTGGAGAAAACTCCTCCTTCTGTTCTCGACCCAGATATACTAGGCGTTTAGAACGCTAACGTCGAATCCGGACGAGGAATTACTATTCGTTGATGATTCAACATACGACCGAAACCGTTCAAAATTTGTTGAGCTGTTAGCCAAAGTTTATGATCACAACTCAGGTACATTTATCAAAGGGTTTCGTACCCTTTCCTTAGGCTAGTCAGACGGTAACGGCTTTCTTGGTTTGGACTTTGCCCTGCTGTCATCAAGGGAGACAAAAAATTGGTACTGCAAGGCTAATGGGCGTATCGATAAAAGATCCTGTGGTGGTATCCGCAGGAAGGAAGCTGTTCAAAAAGCTACCGAATTGCTTCCACTGATGGTTAAAAGAGCCTTGACAGCTACGAGTGTTCGGGCGAAACGGTTGCTACTGGACAGCTGGTTTAGCTATCCCAAAGTCATCAACGAATTGCTGTATCACATAGAAGTGATCTGTATGGTGAAAAACCATGCAAGTGTATATTACTGGTACAATGGGAAACTCTTTAGGCGTTCTCAATTGTAAACCGCATTGCTCAAACGTCGAGGCAGAGCTGTTGTTAAGGCATCCGTCATTGTCGAAACCAAATATGGAAATCGTATCAGGCTCGTTTTCGTCAAAGCTACAAATGCTCGCGGTTGGCTGGCTTTACTCAGCACTGACCTACTACTTGAAGAAACAGAAATCATCAGGCTCTATGGAAAACGCTGGAACATAGAGATCTTCTTCAAAATGTGCAAACAGCATCTCAAACTGATTAAAGAGGTCCAACTCCGAAATTCTGACGGTCTGGATTGCCCAAACAACAATTGTCATGATGCGATACAATCTGCTCTCTTACGAACGACGCATGGAGGCAGATCTCAGATCATACAGCGATGCATTTCGGGAATTCTTCGATGAACTGTCAAATCTTAGTTTTATTGATGCTTTATCCAGGATACTGGCGTCCATTGTGGAGCTAATTCGTGACTCGAAGCCGCTCTCTGAGAGCATGGTCAGTCAAATTTTCGATATTATTATGTCATCTACGGTTCGATACTTTAACCTTGGGCCACGCCAGTCTTCGCTTTGTTGATTTATCGAGCCTCAACATCAACTGGGAAAGTCGGTTTATTACTATTCTGGTTATTCATCAATATTGTCCAAAACCGAATAGATGTTTGAACTCAAAAGATGCTAGTTATATGGTATCAGAAATGGTTGTAATGACCGTACGAACTTACTGGCAGGATTTTCATGCATTTTTAGACAATAAAAATTGCATTGCATATTATTAAGAAATGGACCAACAAAGTCAAATGGCGCGTCAAGCGACTCAACAAAAACGCAACTTCCGATTATATTATATATATTTTCGACTTGCCGAATCTCGGCAAACTAAGGATATAAATTTTTTCCCCCAAGATGCTGTTTTTTTTTGTAATATCGTACGTTCATTCATTGCTCATCTACCATGCGCCCCACCCCCCATCCACTGCCAAATTTTGTCCGGTCACATACTTCGACAAATCACTTGCTAAAAATGCAACCACACCGCGAAAATCTTCCTCAGTTGCCATTCGACCTAATGGTGTTTTTGCCTCATAGCGCTGCACAAACGCTTCGGGCTGGTTTCTGAAAACTCCGCCCGGTGATATGGTGTTGACCCTAATACTTGGAGCAATGGTGGTTGCTAACCATCGAGAAAACTGAACAAGCCCACCCTTTGATGCCCCATAGGCTGCCGGGTTGCTCATGGCAGTGCCTTCATACAAACTCCAATCCGGACCATACAAGCCATAAATTGAGGCAATGTTAATTATGGTCGCTCCATCTGCTGTTTCAAGCGTATGCGTCAATCCCTGGCAGAGGTGGAATACAGCAGTGAGGTTAACTTCCAGCGCACGCCGCCAGGTTTCGACGGTTTGTTGTTCAAACGGCACCGCCCAACCTTGTAATTCTGAAGTTCCGACAAAGGCAGCATTATTGATGAGGATATTGAGTCCCTGACCAGCGTTTTGCAGCCAATCCATCAATTCAATACGTTGTACTTGCTGTTCCAGATCGCAAAACTGACACTCAATTTTAACGTCCCAACGTTCGAACAGGTTTGCACTCAGACCGTCGAAGTCTGTTCCTGGCCGATCAACCAACACCAAGTCAGCACCGAGTTCAGCTAAGGCATCCGCCATCACTCTCCCCAATCCGCCGTTTGCACCTGTGATGAGGGCACGACGACCTTTTAGGTCACTCAATTCTTTAATAGTGGTCACTGTTTCTCTTCTCTAATTTTTAAAAGGCTTTTAGCTATTTGAAAATCCAGCAAAGTATCAATATCAATTGCACGCTCAGTGGGCACATGCACGGCCTTCACCATGCCCTCAAAAATCCCGTTATGGTTCATCACAAACTCGGATTTGACCACATAGCAGACCGTCGCCATGTCATAAACTTTCGGGGCTTCCTGGCGACGGATAATAGCTGATTGTGGCGGGTTAACCAGTCCCACCGTACCATCAATATTGGTTTTCACCATATTGAAGTAAGGACTACGATGTGCATCAGTGACGGTAATCACCACATCGGCATCATATTTTTCATATTCGTCCAGGCAGTTTTCAATATCTATCGGCAGTCTCAAAGGAGCCGTGGTGGGTACTGAAATCATCACATCCGGCAAAGAGCCCGTGGTTTTTAACAGATAATTAAGAGCATGGCGCCAAGCCAGCCATTCAGGGCTGTCGTCCCGTGCCAGATCTAGTGGCCGAATAAAGGGCACTTCTGCGCCGTACTGTCGCGCCACTACCGCAATCTCTTCTGAATCCGTAGAGACAATAATTCGTTCAGCTCGCTTAATAGCAAATGCATGTTCAATAGACCATGCAATTAATGGCTTGCCAGCTAAGGGACGGATATTTTTGCCAGGCAAACCTTTGGAGCCACCACGGGCAAATATAAAAGCAATAGCCTTCATGGCTTGATCCTATCTATTCCTACCATATTTGCTACCGGTACCTCCCGTCCACCATTCGCTGCTGATGTGCGCGCCGCCTCAATAATTTCTACCACTTTTAAGCCATCCTCACCGGTAATCAACGGTTTTTTATGTTTTGTTACACACGCTATAAAGCTTTGCCACTCAGCCAGATAACTGTCGTCTTTTTGATGAGGGTGGCTAAATAGCTCACTCCACCCTTTAGCACCCACTTCATACAATGCTACCCCACCTGTTAAACCATTCCAACATAGGCTGCCTTTTTCACCAATAGCGATACATAATCGTGTGGTATCGTGCCGGATAAAGTCCAAATTAACTGCACCGATTAGCTGATGACAGGCAAAGCCAAGTGTCAAGTGAACTGTATCTTCAACATCAATTTCCAAACTACTCTGGCGACTTAAAGTGGCTTTTACCCAATCGACCTCTCCGAAAATCCAGCGCAGGTAATCCAGTTCATGGCTGAGTTCCAATAACGCGCCGCCACCCAGTTTACGCTGTGCCGATACACCTTGTCGGTAATCTTTATTCGGGCGCCAAGTAGGTAAATGCTGACCAATCTCACACCGAACTGATATCACTTTACCAATAACCTGCTCGCCCAATAGATCACGGAAATGCTGGAGGGAAGGTAAAAATCGAAGATTATATCCGGTTAGCAAAACTACATCATTTTTTTTGCAAGTTTCAAGCAATTGCGCAATGCCATCCGACGAGATTGACAGGGGCTTTTCGATAAGAAGATGAACACCAGCATCAGCTAGCACCTGAGCGGTGGCTACATGAAATGTCGCTGGACTGGCAACAACCGCGATCTGTGGTGCAAACTTGACGGCCTCTTTGATACTATAATAACAACCGTTTGAAAATTTCGGCACTTGATTAGCAGTCTGATGTCGCAAGACTCGAATATCTGCATTGGGCAAAAGCTCTCTGGCCAAACGCAAATGCCGCCCACCGATGCTACCAAGCCCCACGATAAGGATGCGGTTAATCAAGATCGACCCCACAGCCGCGTTTAGTTCCTAAGCGCTGTTCTAACAGTTGAACATCCCATAAAGGTAGCTCCACTCCAGCAAGAATAAGCGCTTGGCGGGCTTTCTTTAAACCATCGCCAACAAAATTGAACAGATGTGCCGTTGCAACCGCATCAACACGTGGGTCGGCCAGGCCTGCGGCAAGGTGAGTGGCGTTGCCAACGCCTCCCGCCAAAATAACCGGTTTTGACATGTTGGAAGGCAATAGATCCAATAAAGATAGATCGTAGCCCTGCCCGGTACCATCCTGATTCATTGAGTTGAGATAAAGCTCGCCAACACCATTTTGAGTCACCTGTTCAATCCAGTTAGATGCTGAGCCAGGCAGACAAGAACTCCCACATTTTGACCAAATTTGACAGATACCATCAGGCGTGGATTTAACATCCATAGATGCGACAACACATTGCTGCCCAAACTCACTGGCCAACTCGCTAATAAAGCCACTATTTTCGTAAAGCGCAGAATTGACGACCACCTTGTCTGCGCCAGAGCGGAGCAGGTTGCGAGCAGCTTCAATAGTGCACACACCACCTCCCGCGGTAATTGGTACAAAACAACCTTCAGTTAGCTGCTTTAGGGTAGCACAAAAATCATCCGGTTTCTTTTCACCCCGTGTTACATCAAGCACGATTAACTCATCAATAGAAAATGAAATAAGCGAAAAGTTGTAATTGGTATGCAGCCAATGTAAGCTACCCACTTTCTGTAAGCGAAAATTTCGGCTCAGCATAAACTGACCACTATCATAAAGCAGCGTAAATATCAGGCGTTTTTTTAGCATAAGAGCTATAGTGCCAGAAAGTTCTTCAAGAGCATCAAACCGTTGGTCTGACTTTTTTCGGGATGAAACTGGGTTGCAAAAATATTTTCTTGCTCATAGGCTGCAAGAAACTCTATCCCATAACTACAAGTGGCGACTTTACTGTTTAACCCCGTTGGTAGCATGCGATATGAGTGAACAAAATAAAAGTCTGCGGTTTGCTGAATACCTTTAAAAAGCTTTGCATCCGACTGGCTGCACACCGAATCAAAACCAATATGCGGTATTTTATTGGTGCCAATTTCATGTGAAGTGAATTTGCCCACCTCCCCCGGTATCAGGCATAACCCAGCCGTATCACCATCCTCCGAACTACTACTACCCATCAATTGCATACCTAAACATATCCCCAGTATTTTGCTGCCCTTTGTTTTCACCGCTTCAATAATGGCCTGGTCAAGTCCCTGTTGTTTAAGTGCAATCATAGCTCTGCGAAAAGAACCCACTCCCGGAAGGATAAGTGAATCTGCTTTGACGATTTCATCAGGATCAAGGCTAATCAATGGGTTGCAACCCAGATAACGCAGCCCACTCAGCACGGACCATAAATTGCCCATACCGTAGTCAATCAATGTAACATTAGGCTTATTCATGCCACCACAAATTTTGGCTTCCATCTTCCATTTATTTTCTCAAACAGTTCCTGGTTAGCATAACGATCAAGCACCACATCAAACTCAGTTTGTGTCATCTGGTAATAGGCCAGGTACTGTTGCATAAACTCATCAGGGTACTGACCATCGTAAAGACGTACCAGATTAACCGCTTGCTCTCTATCCATTGCACTGCGGCGCACCTCTATACATGCATCCTGATTGGCACGGCCAAAACCAAATTTCAGATACATCAAATAGGTGTGCAAAGCGTAAAATGCTTGATCATTCTGCGAGAAGTTTGTAAACGTGCCAGCATTTGAATCTTCCGCCTCTTTGAGGCCACAGTGCTCTTTGGCTACCAGATAATTTCTGTAAGGATCCCAATTTTCAAAATATGACCAATGTGTGAGTTGCAGAGCATGCTTACTAAGCTCGTCATCACTCGGAAACCGGAAGAAATTAAGCTGATTAGCGGATAACCCTGAAGCGGCTAACACTTTTTCATAACCCCCTTCGAGGTAAACCTTTTTTTGGTAATGAACATCGTAGATTGGATTTTTTGATGTTTCAATAGAACCACCATACTCTACTTCACCATCTTCGCCATAAAAAATTAAATCTATACCAAATATCGTTGCCGTTCGAATAACGGCCGTGTGTATAGAAATCAACCAACCATAATAAGGAAATCCAAGCTCAATAAATCCTGATTTGTTGAGCGCCCGCATGGCTTCATAGTCAGGGTTAATAGAGATATGGTTATATCCACTTTCGACAAAATCTCGTAGATTTTGGTCGCCTAAGGGAAGTGGCAAGGCAGGCGTTACTGTCACACAAAGCGGGTTCATGCCATAGTTATGCTTGAGGTTATATGCGACATACGACCCGTCCTTACCCCCACTGACGGGTACTAGACAATCAAATTCACCATCATCTCGACGATGCTTATTAAGTAGATTAACTAGCTCGGCCTTTCTCGCGTCCCAATCAAGCGTTTTTTTCTTTTCTGTCCACACGCAGGCATTGCACCAGCCCTTTGTATCAAAGGTGATGCGCGGGCGAGTTGACATAGTTAAGCAATTTGAGCACCAATTTAAATTATCTATAGTTGCATTCACTTTTTACAGAACTCCAATAAATTTTAAATTTTGTTAGCAGCAAGCAAATCATCCGGCCGTCCCACATCCAGCCACGGCTCATGCATCGGATAGGCCACTGTACGCTTTGCCTTGCCCTGCAGACGTTCAAACAAGGTTGGCATGTCACAATGTGTATCGGCGGTCAAAACACTTAGTGCGACCGGGTCAAGAGCATAAACACCAGCATTGATATGACTACGGGCGATAGGCTTTTCTTCAAAACCAATTATATCTGCACCTTGGGTCTGTACTACGCCAAAAGGGTGCTGCCATTCATGTATACGTACGGCCATAGTGGCGCTGGCGGCATATCGGGTATGAAAGTCGAGCAGTTCACCATAGCGAATATCAGTAATCACATCGCCATTAGTGACCACAAACGAAGCCTCAGGCAGCGGGTTAAGCAAGCCCAACGCACCAGCTGTGCCCAAGGGTGTCTCTTCACGCAGGTATTCAATTTGCACGCCCAGTCTCTCACCATTACCTAAGTGCGCTTCAATCAAATGGCCTAAATAATGGATAGCTAGCACAAAATGGGTAAAACCCTCCCGCTTGGCATGATCAATGATATGCTCCAGTATCGGTTTGCCAGCCACAGGTAACAATGGCTTTGGGCAGTTTTCGGTATGTGGGCGTAGCCGTGTACCCATTCCACCCGCCATAATGACCATCAGATTGGGCCGTGCGGGAGGCGTGGTAATTTCTTCCCATAGATGCAAACCGACGACGTGATGCTGCTCATCAATCACAGGAATCTGCTGAATCTTATTGGCTACCATCAACTGCATCACCAATTCACGCCCCAGCTCAGGCGGCACAACCAGTGGATCACGGCGAATGATGCCGGCGACAGGGCTATTCAGATCGAGCCCTTTAAGTAATCCGCGCCGTATATCGCCATCGGAGATGGTACCTTCCAGCACACCGGTTTCATCAGCTACCAATACAATCTTAATAGCGATTTTATTCAGGTTGCGGATAGCTTGCCCAATAGTAGCATTGGCAGGCAGGATGGCTTGGCGCCAGAGTTGTTCGGATGGGTTCATCTTTACAAATTTTCCCGCAATAATTCAAAAGCTTCGGCAGACTTAAAACCCGAAGCAGCGCCCCGCAAAGTGGCTAATGCCCTAATCGCCTCATGACTGCGCGGAAAGGGAAATGTACCTAGTTCTGATGCGTAAATGTCCATTGCCCGCAGTTTATCATCCAAGTAAGGCTCAATATTGACAAACACGTTTGGGCGAAAGCCTTGGTTTGTTCCCAAACTAAAATCCGTTTCTGATAGTGTTTCATAAGCCAGCACACGCTTTATTGACGGATAACGAAACCACTTTGTACAGCCAGCCACTGCATCGAACACTATGCGGTGATCAGAATGCACATCCGCTGGGTGAGGTACAAAAACTTCCTCAGGCTCAAACTTCTTGAATGCATCTGAAATTGCGGAAACTAGATCGCTCATTGGCACTTGATCGAGTTGCGTCGTTGGAAAATTAAGCTCAAATACTGAATCAAAGTCGAACAATTCGGTAACACTCTTAATCTCGTCTATGCGTTGTTTTATTTTCTCTGCGCTCCAGCATGATCCAGCCGTGATGGTGGTCACAGTCAGCCAAGCCACTGTTGCGCCCTCTGCTTTGCGGCGCAGTAGCGTGCCGCCAGCACCTAGCACTTCGTCGTCTGGGTGAGGAGCAATAACAATGATTTTCATAGATAGCTCCCTATGCTTGGTTCAAATTCTGGTTCGGTAATCAGAAGAGATATCGCATCTACACCACATTTGACAACTGTGCCGGCACTTGATTGCAGTAGAACTTTGCCAGGCTCAATATTACTTCGCGCATCGACAACAATGGCAGATTTCCATACTTTTATTTCTTTTCCATCCACCAAGAAATGCGCTCCGATGTATGGTGTGGTAAGTCCACGCACCAAATTATGAATAGATTGAGCAGACATACGCCAGTCAATTTTTCCATCTGCGCGACCCCGTTTGCGCAACGAATTTGAAAATCTCGCATTCTGCTTAATGCGCTGAAATGATCCCGTAGCAAGCCGAGGCAAGAACTCGGCAATTTGCACCAATGCAGTCTGTATCATCTTGTCATACAAAGTTCGCGCATCATCTTGGTCGGTAATCTCAATTTCTTGTTGCGACAGAATATCGCCGCTATCCGCACCAGCGTCCATAAAAAAAAATGTAGAAGCTGTTTTTTTGAGTCCCAAGACCAACGCCCAAATAAGTGGATGTCTACCACGGTTGGCCGGTAACGCCGCCGGATGGAAGCCAACAACACCCAAAGGTGCCAATTCCAGCAAATCTTGCTTAATTAACCTTGACCATCCAAAACAAAAAATAACATCCGGTGATTTTTCCTGAACCCAAGACAAGGTCTCGATGGAGTTAATATCGTCTGCATAAAAACTAGGTATTGCATGAGCCTGACTAAAAAAGCTAAGATCAGCGTGGTCCGCGCTAAATTTAGATTTTTTCAAGGTGCAAACTCCAACAATTTCAGTATTTAACTCAACCAATTGTTCGAGGATGCGCAAGGAAAACTCAACCATACCAATATATACTACACGCATGACTTCTCTGCATCATAAAATCGTTTTTTAAGTAATCCATCAAGCGAAACCGCCTTGATAGTGGAGATGATTGCCTCGCTTGCGCCACCCTCACCATAAGGATTAGTAACATCGTGCAAGCTCATCTGAAAGTCAATAGAATAAAGCTGTGACAAAGCGGTAGCGATACTCTCGCAAGTTGGTTCACAGTTGATAACGCTCTCGGCTTGCAAGCGACCACGCTGCCGGTCACCAATATTGATTGTACCTTTCTTAAAACTAGGCACCTCTATCAACCCGCTAGAAGAATTACCCACCACCCCGTCGACTTGGACAATGCACGAGAGATAACGCAATTGCCCTAGCGATATATAGCAACGGGCATTGGGGTGTTGTGCAACAAACTTCTCCACCATTTTAATTAAGGTGCGACCATCGGTATCTGCATTGGGCAGGGTAAAGATAAGGTGTGTATCTTTAAGTGCTGCAAGAACTGCCAGTAACTCCTCCATTTGGTTTTCAGCTGTGGCTGTTTCTAATGTCACTGGATGAAATGTTATAAGCAGATTTTTAGGGCCCAGTTTAAAATCAATCGAAGCCTCCAATTCTGATCTATCAAGCAGTTGCAAGCGTTTGATATTGTCGATGCCAAGACCACCCACTAGAAATACGTGGTCAGGTTGTTCGCCTAACTGGATCACGCGCTGACGATACGCTTCAGCCGCCACGAAATGAAGATGAGACATCTTGGTAATCGCATGCCGAAGAGCTTCATCAATTAGACCTTCTGTAGCCTCACCGCCATGCAAGTGCGCCACCGGAATACGGGCAACCAGCGTGGCAGATACCGCCGCGAATATCTCAAACCGGTCGCCCAGCACCACGATCAGATCAGGCTGCAGTTCATTTAAAGCATCTGCAAAGCCAATCAAGCCCAAGCCAATCGATTTAGCGATGCCAACAGATGTGTCGGAGCTGGTCAGCATTTCAACCTTGCGGTCAATCTGAAAGCCGTCTTGCTCAATCTCCTGATAGGTGAGGCCAAACTCAGGCGACAGGTGCATCCCAGTAACAATGATTTGTAGCATGAGATCACGGTCATCCTTGATGCCCTGCATAACCCAGCGTAACAATCCATATTCAGCGCGAGTCCCGGTTATTACACAAATCTTGCGATTCATAGTTCAATCAACTCCTCTTCAGCAAAATCTCGTAGCGCGGTTCTTCCCATAAACTCATCCCAGTGCATCGGTGAAATTCCGGTACCCGGCCGCTTGGCAGTGAGATTTTCAGCAGTGAATATCTCACCGGCTGTAATCGGCCGACTAGCGACCAGCGATTTGCGAGCTACTGGTTTGTTTATGGCTTCGCTGGGGGTGAGGCGTTTAATGCCATCACCCAACGCCACTTCTATATTGCGAATAGCGGTTACCATGGCTTTGAGTTCTGGCAGCTCCAGGCTGGCTTTGTGGTCGGGGCCGGGCAGGTTGCGGTCTAGCGTAAAGTGCTTTTCAATCACTGTTGCACCCATGGCTACGGCGGCAATAGCGACTTCTATACCCTGCGTGTGATCAGAATAGCCCACTGCTACACCAAAGGCCGTGTGGATACTCTGCATGGCGCGCAGATTGACTTCGGTCATGGGTGTGGGGTATTCGGTGGTGCAGTGCAGCACAGTGATTTTGGCACGTGACGTGCCAGCTTGCTCCAGTACCTCAACGGCTGCCTCAATTTCGCCCAACGATGCCATGCCGGTGGAGAGTATGACGGTTTTGCCAAGTTGGCCAATATGGCGCAAATACGGCAGGTTCACGATTTCACCGGAGGGTATCTTGAAGTGGTCTTGGCCAAGACTTACCAGAAAATCAATGCTTTCGATATCAAAGCCGGTGGAGAAAAAGCCGATTTTTTGAGTTGCACAGTAGGCAATGAGTTCGTGATGCATAGCCTCAGTGAGCTCTAACCTGCTCAGCATAGCGTGTTGCGATTCTGCACTGTCGGTACCCTGCATTTGGTAATCGGCTTTTTTAGCCAAGCGTGTGACTTGGCGATTGGCGTTGAAAGTTTGAAACTTGACCAGATCAGCACCGGCACTAGCGCCCGCATCAATCAATTGTTTGGCCAAGTTAAGGTCGCCATTATGGTTAACGCCGGCTTCGGCGATGATGAGGGTTCGCTGTGTCATGTTTTATCGTGGTCTGTAAAACGGCTGTCATCGCTCAAGTCGTGTCTAACAGTGATTCCCATGCCTACCAGACAGCTTTTTCCTATAGCAATGCCTTGTTTAATGACGCTGCCGCTGCCAATAAAACTACCAGTGCCGACCGTGACATCGCCGTTGAGAATGGCACCGGTGGAAATGTGGCAGTGGTCTTCTACTGTTGCGTCGTGTTCAAGCAATGCACGAGTATTGATGATGCAGTTATTGCCCACCCTTACACCAGCATTGATGATTGCGCCATGCATAACGATGCTACCCGCACCAAGTGTGGCGTACTTTGAGACATGGGCTGTGGGGGCAATGATGATTGGCAATTGAAACCCGAGTTTTACGGCTCTTTGATAAAGGCAAGTGCGGTGCTCGGCGGTCTGTATCTGCCCGATGGTGATTAAAGCATATTGATAACTTTTGGCAAGTTCGGGTAAATCACTGTCTGTGCCAACTAAGGTATAACCAAGGTGTTTGGTATGCACTTCGTCTGGCATGCCAATTAGCCCGGCAATCTGGTATTTGCCTTGCTGCTCGATAACATCAATACATGAACGGGCGTGGCCACCAGCACCGATCAGAATCAAACTGGACTTAATCATGGCGCAACAGGAACCAAACCTGAACTACTCGGAATATTAATCAAACGCTGTATCAGCGACTGTGCCACAGCCAGATCCATGCGTGGGCAATCTTTGAACGGAGCCAGTTCGTGCATCAGTATCCAGGCGGGGCGTGTCATGAAACCGGCGTCATTGGTGGCTTTCAATACGACATCGCGCAGGTCTGCGTAGTCGGCGTCCAGTAACAACGTTTGCAGCCAATAATTGCTTTGACATTGTGCAGGTTCAACCATCAATTCAACACCCGCCACATGAGAAAAGGCGGTTTGGTAACGCGTAAACAGTTCTCTTTTAGCGGCGAGCATGGCGGACAATTGCTCTAACTGCGCGCAACCCAAAGCGGCGTTCAGATTGGGTAGGCGGTAGTTGTAGCCAATTTCGTTGTGACGGTATTCCCAAGCGTGCGGTGATTTGGCGGTGGTGGTCAGGTGCTTTGCATGGCGCGCCAGTGTTGCGTCGTTGGTCAGAATTGCGCCACCACCACCAGTGGTAATGGTTTTATTGCCGTTGAAACTGAGCGTACCCAGCAGTCCAAAAGTCCCGGTGTGTTGGCCGTGGTAATAGCTGCCCAAGGATTCGGCAGCGTCTTCGACCAGCGCAATGTTGAAATCGTGCGCAATAGCCAGTAAGCCATCCACATCTACCGGGTGGCCAAAGGTGTGCATCGGTACCAACGCGCGTATCACCTGCCCAGTAGCACAGTTAATGCATTTACCGGCGCGTTGCTCGGTATGACTAATCAAATAGTCACGCAGTTTGGCGGCATCTACACCCAGTGTACACTCTTCGCTATCCACAAAATGCGGTATGGCGTTGCAATAGACGACGGCATTGGCAGTGGCAATAAAAGTGAGCGCGGGGATCAACACCTCATCTCCGACTTGCACACCTGCAAGTTTTAAGGCAATATGCAACGCCGCCGTACCATTTACCACTGCCACTGCATGTTTAGCCCCGGTATAGCTGGCCAAGTCGACTTCAAATCGATCGACAAATTTGCCTACCGAAGAGACAAAGGTGGAATCAAGACACTCTTTTAGGTACAGCCACTCGTTGCCACTGAAGCTGGGTTCATGCAACGCCACAGAGGCAGGGCCGACCACAGCGCGAATGGCAGTGACAACTTGATCAGCAAGATTGGTTTGATTGCTCATATATTATAAATATCCGCCTTGTAGCTGCGCAGATTGTCGGTCTGAGAAAACCATTCTGCAGTCTCCGCTAGGCCATGCTTGAAACCCTCGTACCCACCATAGCTGGGTTGCCAACCGAACAATTGTTTGGCTTTGGCGTTATCGGCCCACAGACGATCAACTTCAGAGTTCCCGGGACGCAAGCGCGCTTCGTCAGTGATGATTTCAATCTCGGTGTTCATGGCTTCTGCAATAAGTTGGGCAGTGTCGCCAATTGATATCTCGAAATTGCTGCCGAAGTTAACCACTTCACCTAGACCCTGTTCAGAATTCAACGCGGCGATAAAACCGGCTACGGTGTCCTGCACATAATTGAAATCACGTGTGGGCGAAACCGCACCCAGTTTAATCTGACGCTTGCCATTGGCTATCTGAGTGATAATGGTGGGAATAACGGCACGGGCAGACTGGCGCGGTCCATAGGTATTGAAGGGCCGCACAATCACCACTGGCAAGCCAAACGAGACATGGAAGGAATAAGCCAATTGATCAGCAGCAATCTTGGTGGCCGAGTATGGCGACTGCCCTTGTAATGGGTGCTCTTCGGTAATGGGCACAAACCGTGCTGTGCCATACACCTCACTGGTCGAGGTATGAATCACCCTCTTTACACCCAGCTCCCTCGCCGCTTGCAGCACATTGAGCGTACCTTTGATATTGGTATCAACATAAGTGTCAGGCGAATGATATGAGTAAGGAATGGCAATAAGGGCAGCGAGATGCAGCACCGCATCGCAACCTTTCATGGCTTCTTTCACCCCATGCGGGTCTCGAATATCACCGGCAAATACTTCAAACTGATCTTTAACCTCGGAATCGCAATGATCCAGCCAACCCCAGGAGTTGAATGAGTTGTAGAGCACCAAAGCACGGACTTTATAGCCTTGGCGCACCAGTGCTTCGGTCAAGTGCGAGCCGATGAAACCGTCTGCTCCGGTAATTAGGATTGTTGTGTTTATATCATTTGTTATTTTCATTTTAGTAGCCATTTTACCGAATTCAACATTTCTTCCCTTTTATATAGGTTACAATTCACTTATCTCACAATCTTCTTAACATAAGACATCACATTCAAAAATACAGATGTGACCAGTGATCGTAAGACTTTGTCATCTTTCAATAATTTGGCATAAAAAATTATGCAGCCAATAACACTAATTATGATGATAGATAGAAAAGAAACACCGAAATACCACTTAGCTGAGGCCAATGCAATAATTATAGGGGCACAAGTTATAAAGCACCTAAATAAAATATTAAATATTCTTGATATTGGCAGCCCTGTACAATGAATCATAAACAAACCAGCTCCAAAGGATGCCAGGCCGTTGAATAAAGAAAACAGTGCTAATGCCAAATAGATATTATGTGACAATCCACCAATCATTATTGAAATAAAACTTGATATAGTAAGGACAATACTTAATATAAGGTTAACCTCCTGTTTTTCTAATACATTTATTAAGGTTGCCGCAGGACTCATTACAAAACTGACAAATATACTAAAACTAAGAATCTGACTGTAGACACCCGCTTCTGTCCACTTTACACCAAAGACAAAAGCAAAAGTGTTATCTCCAATAACCGCAATTAACAAAAACAGCAACATCGACATCCAAGTCATCCGCCTAAATAAGCTTTCCACGTCTGAAGCTTGTGAATCTCGAGATTTTGCAGCTGCCGCTTTTTGATAAAACACGTTCGCAATAGAACTACCGATAAATGTTGCCGGAACACTTAATACAGCGACTCCTAATCCGTAGTACCCGACAGATGATTTGGAAAAATATAACGTCAACAGATACACTGTCATCAAACTCGCAAGACGGCTAATGAATTCGGTCCCAAGATTATACATTGGAAATTTGCGATGCCTCTTGACTCCTTGCACCATATAACGCCAGCGAATGCTGCGTTTAAACAGTTGTCCGCTTTCTTGCCGAATTTTTCCTCCGAGAACCCCACTCATTGTCATTGAACCGGCAATCCCACCCAAGAGCAAACTACCAGTCGTCGCAAAACCAGAAAACCCGGCACTAATTAGAATCCCTTTATTTGACAGGGCTAGTGATATTTTTGATATTGAAATACGACCAAACCGTTTTTTACGCAAATTCCAAGAAAGCAAGGAAGTTTGAAGCCCATACAAAAATACACTTACCGGAAGCATCCATAAATAGGCCTTCAGTTCCGCCACTTTCAACCAACGGAAAATTAAATCCGAGCCGAACCAGCATAATAGCATTGTTAATATGGTTATTATTCCCGTAAATGCCAAACAAACGATCAACATATTTGCAGCTATCTCATCGTTTTCAGACACAACTATTGAACCGCTATAACCCATAGTGGCGAGTATACAAATCGGCATTAGTATAGCACCAAACACAGAGAAGCCACCAAAAGCTTCAGGGGTGTATAGTCTTGTTACAACTGGCATTAACATTATGCCTATAATCTGAGTGAACAGGGGAGCTGTAGCCATTTTCAGCACGTCCCCAGCAAATGAAGTTCTTAAAGATGCCATTTTGGTGATAATTGAACTCTGTGTAGTAGGTAGAAGTCGGGTTTCCGCAGCAATAATGCTATGTAATATTCCATAGAGAAAATAAATTTTCTGGGTTTAAAATTGATAACGATGAGAAGGAATCCGCTTTATAAAGAAAGCATCTAATTTGATTCACATAAATCGCAATTCATGTGGTTACTCTAAAATTTTTCAAGTTATTAAGGCTTTGAGCAATGAATAGTGAAATTTAGTTCGCACTCAGATTGTAGACAGGCCTTATTACTGCCTATCCTGTATCATTATCCACCACGCTTGTAATTACGCTGAAAAGTCCGAGATTGCTACTTTCTTATTTTCTTCTATTTCAACAACTCCCAAGACAGTGCTGTTCCTCGTTTAACATCCAGCTTCACAACCTTCCCTAGTAGTACATCTAAATATTTAGTAGGCAACCCTAAGCCAGGTCGAATGCTGCGTATATTGACTTTAGTCAGCACATCACCCGCCTTCAAGTCTTGCACCACATACAATGAACGACGGTACTGTTGAGATTTTTTCTCCGCTTCTGTAGGGCCATAAGCCACATGACCCAACGCCTGCCAAGCGCGCTCGGTTTCCACCACCAATTGTGCCATCTCGGTGGTTTCCATGGAGAAAGCGCTGTCTATCCCGCCATCGGCACGGTTGAGGGTGAAATGTTTCTCGATTACGGTTGCGCCGAGCGCCACACTGGCAACCGATACACCCACACCCATAGTATGGTCAGATAATCCCACTTCGCAGCCGAACAGTTCGCGCATGTGCGGGATGGTCAGAATGTTGGTGTTGTCGGCAGTGGCAGGGTAAGTGCTAGTGCACTTGAGCAGGATCAGGTCTTTGCATCCGGCCTCGCGGGCTGCGCGTACGGTGTCATCAAGTTCGGCGATGCGGGCCATGCCGGTAGAGATAATCAGTGGTTTGCCGGTGGAGGCTACACGTCGAATCAGCGGCAGGTCGGTGTTTTCAAATGAGGCAATTTTATAGCATGGTACCTCCAGACTTTCCAGCAGGTCTACTGCCGTGTCGTCAAATGGAGTGCTGAAAACGATGATGCCCAGCTCACGTGCCCTCTCAAAAATCGGTTTATGCCATTCCCACGGGGTGTACGCCTCGCCGTAAAGCTTATATAGAGAGTTACCTGCCCACAGGCTGTTCGGGTCGCTGATGTGAAACTCGCGTTCGTCCAAATCGAGTGTCATGGTGTCGGGCGTGTAGGTTTGTATCTTTAGTGCATGCGCGCCAGTCTTGGCGGCGACCTTAACAATTTCCAAAGCACGTTCCAGAGATTGGTTATGGTTACCGGACATTTCGGCGATGACGAATGGTGGGCGACCGGCGCCGATTTTTCTTCCTGAGATCGTGATCTCAGTTTGATTATTCACTTTTAGCCTTCTCAATTTTGAAAAAATATTGCACGCCTTGATAGTCAGAAAATGCTGGATATTTTTGCAGGTCTTCCACTCTCAATAAATTAAACTGGTCTGAAATGGATTTATTGGGGTCTATTCTACTATCTGCAGGATTCCTTTTTCTCAAGTATTCACCGAGAACATCAACTTGCTGGATCGGTTTACTGTTACCAAATTGCTCAACAGCTTGAGTCGTCAAATGCAGTTCTGCCGAAAATAATTTGTTGGTGTGCGAAGGATTGAAACATCGTGTTCTGCTGCAATGTTATCCAATCTACATTCCGGAACCGGTGTTAATCGAGTACGCAATTCTAGTAGCTCAGACTTTCGTATATCCTCTCGCCTTGTATATCCATTTTTGGTGAGCCAAGATCTCAACTGATTTTTGGCGCTGCTTGTATTCGGGAAAAAAACCAGCTGCCAAAACATTATGATACTTAGCATTATCAAGAATTATAAGTAATTTTTTCGAAATATTTAGTAATAGTTACGACCGACACCATTTAGAAAAGTTATCCCATTTTACTATTTTGGTTTCGCAAGGATATGAATCGCCGCTCCTCTTCCAAGGCAAGTTTCAAACAACATAATTATTGTACTCAGGAAAACTAACGGGATTGCCAGTAAAACGTGAACTATCAGCGAAATTGCGACTTTGGGATTCATGCTGTATTTTTTACGCCCCTTAAGAATTTTGTATGCCATGTTGAAGTCTATAGGTAACAAATTCAGGAAACTTTGCCACCATCCATAAATTCCATACTCAATAGTTAGATGGGATATTGAGACAATTTCAAATCCTGATTTTGCCATCATACTTTTAAGGGTCATAGTATTAAAGTGATGCCGATGTCTTGTTGGGTCTAAATGGAACCATCTGCCCTTAAAAATCAGTGACTGAAGACTCAGAGAGTTGGGTACTGATATAAAAAGATGTCCATGGGGAGTAAGGTAGTCATGAAGTATTTTCAGCGTTTCGATGGGCTTTTGAATGTGCTCGAGTGACTGCCACATCGTAATCAAGTCAAATTGTTTGTCATTCTTAGTATATATATCAAAAAATTGTAAACCGTTAATTGTAATTGCCTTTTTACCAGCGTCGGACGGTTCAAAACCACTTTTTTCGAGAGAAGGAGGCAAATGTCGTAAATAAAGTCCATCTCCACAACCAACGTCCAATATAGAATTTGGAGAAACCTTTCTTACGGTTAGCATTTGTCTTTCTTTTTGAAAAATAGCGGTTGCAATTTTGTTTACTAAACCGCTTTGCGTTTCTTCCCCATAATAACCTTCGAAATATAATTCTGACTCCAAAGAACTGATTGATTCTTCATCAGTAAATAAGTGACCACAATTACCACATCTTAGTATTGGTAGCTTATGCGATTCAGGATGGTCGGCATTGACACCCATATACATGATGGCTGCTTTTGAATTTTGATCACAAATTTTACAATTGTTCATAATACGTTCCGTTATTTTGTGCTGAGATGAACGATTCACAACTTACTTAATCCAATCTCCGTATGCCTTCAGCAGCTATTATGTCCACTGACAAAAAATTATTGATAAGTACCAATTATCCGAAAGAACCTCTTTCTCCACTGCGATGTTTCAATTCAGCCGAACTTAATTTCCAGTCAACGATGTAAAGAGGTCTGCCCAGGCTATTTTTATAAAGTCTCGCTATATAAATGCCATGAAAGGTTGCTGTCCATATGATATATAAAAAGTCCAGAATAACAATGATCTTGAAATATGATCCGTCTGTGAATATATCTGCAGAAAGCATGACTATGTTTAAAAAGAATATGACGGGCAATATATAAACTGCAACGCGAAGTGGAAACGTTGAACTACTGAGGATACCACCGGCTGCAAAAATGAACATTCTCCAAAAATTGTAATGGGTTTCCCCAGCGATTCTTTTTTCTCTATTATACTCAACCCCGTACCTTTTAAAACCAGAGTATGCTATCTCAGTTCTAAGGAAAGGAAATGTATTGTGGTCATTTACAATTCCATCACGCACATAGTCGGAGATCAGGCCAAATTCCGCCATATTGAGAACTATTTCTGTATCCGCTGTTAGACGAAGGATCCTGTAAAACAAATTTCGCATGAATATAAGCCATCTTGATTCAGGTCGTTTTGTTCGTTTGCCATAGACGATGTCGTATCCCTCTTCCCACTTTTTTAGAAAAACAGGGATCAACTCTGGTGGATCCTCACAGTCCACGTCAATAGTTATAATACATTCACCTTTGGCGTGTGCCATGCCCGCTTGGACTGATGCCTGATAGCCAAAATTTCTGGAGAATGTAAGGACTTTTACCCTAGGGTCTTTTTCCATCAATCCCTGAATGACAGCCAGTGAATTATCTGTAGATCGATTATTGGTGAAAATAATTTCAAACTCAAAGTAGAGTGTGTCCAGAATCGACTTGATTCTATTATAGAAAAGCGGAATAGAATGTTCTTCATTATGGACGGCACAAATTATGGAAACAGTCCTTGGTTTCATCATCCTAAAACACACCTCTTAATTTTGTGTTATCACCCCAAAATGCCATGGATTCAAAAATAGAATAGGGATAAAAACCCAATTTTAGCTTAAGTTTATAATGATTTTCCCTTAAATAGTCTTCGATAAATTCTTTTACTGTAATAGGCTCTCCTTTACAACAATTGATTACTCCATCAACTTTTTTTTGAAGCGAACACTCTACAATTTGATTTGCCACCGTCGTTACATGTTGAAAATCCCTTTGTTGTTCCCCTCTCGACATGTTGAATTCATGATCCTTGCGTAAGATGGCTGCATTGATCTGTGAGAAAAGCGAATTGTCAGATTGTCCCTCACCATACATGTAAAAGAGTCTGAGCCATTTAAAGGAAAAAGAGTGCCCAGGTGTAAGAGAGAGTGCTTGTATGAATTTTCGAAGAGAATCTTTGGCAATACTATATGGATTTACCGGATCAGTAATCATTGACTCGCTTAATTCTCCTTCAACCATCCCGTACTCAAGGCATGTACCGGTGACAGTCAAATCCTTTAATCCACTTTCAATCATTGCGTTGATGAAAAGGATATTATTAACGAGGTTTTTGTTTATATGAAAAATGCTGCCGTAGTTAGGGAGTCCATCCCATGCCAGATGGATCATGACATCAGGCTGCCCTAGTTTTCGGAAAACATCCTGGCAAGGAAGAGATAAATCTATCTTAACAAAATCAACTTTATCATAAAATTCAAGGTTGTTAGCTTTGCTTAGTGAGCGAGCTGTCGCAATAACCTCAATATTGGGTCTTAACAAAAGATTTTTAATTACATACTGACCGATGAATCCGGTAGCACCGCTAACAAGCACTTTCATAAGCTTTATTTCAAAAAATTTCCAATTCTGGGATCGCTACAATGAATTTACCACCCCAATCCCGGATATAGGACAATTGCTCACTTATTTCTTGTTTTAAATTCCATGGTAAAATTATAACATAGTCAGGCTTCAGTTCTTGGATGACCGATTCATCGCGAACAGGAATCCTGCTTCCTGGAAGAAACTTATTCTGCTTTTGAGGACTTTTATCTACCACCAATAAGATCAAATCTGATCGGATCCCTGCATAGTTCAAAAAAGTATTTCCCTTGGCTGCAGCACCATATCCTACAACCTTCTTGTTCTCTGTTTTTTTTTCTAAAAGGAGCATCAACAGACTATCTTTTAGACTGTCAATTCTGCCTTGAAATCCCATGTAAAAGCCTTCTTTATCCATACCTGCTTGCTTTTCTGTGTTAAGTAGGCGATCGACTGCTTTGGTCACTGAATGCTTCCCAGTTTCTTTTCTCTGGGCAAAAACACGTAGGCTTCCACCATGAGTAACAAGCTCCTCGACGTCAAATACTTCGAGTCCATTGGTTTCAAATATATTTTGAAGGGAAATTAAAGACAAATATGAGTAGTGTTCGTGATAAATTGTATCAAATTGAGCTTTTTCGACCAGCCTCAGTAGATGTGGAAATTCGAAAGTGGCAACTCCATTTTTTTTCAGTAATAGCGCGAACCCGGATAGGAAATCATTCATATCTGGAACATGTGCGAGTACATTGTTCGCAACTATCAGATCCGCTTGCTTATTTTGCTTTACTAAATTGAGCGCGAGGTCCATGCCAAAAAATTCGCAAAATGTTGGGATTCCCTTCTGCGTGGACATTAGAGCTGTACTTCTTGTTGGTTCAATCCCCAAACATGGAATACCCCTACCATGAACGAATTGTAACAAATACCCATCATTGGAAGCAACTTCAACAACAAAACTCCTAGGTCCAAGTTTTAGCTGTGAAACCATTTTTTTTACATATTCTTCGGAATGAACAAGCCACGTTTTTGAGTATGAGCTAAAATAAACATAATCAGGGGAGAAAAATTCTTCTCTTTTGGCATAATCTTCTGTTTGGACTAGCCAACAGTTTGAGCACACCCTGACTCTCAATGGGTAGTGCAGCTCAGGTTCTTGAAGTTGGTTCTTCTTCAAAAAAGAATTCGAGGGCGGGGAGGTTCCCAGATCTGCAAATTTAATATCCAGTGAGGAGTTACAGTGCCTGCATTTCATGGAATTTTTATACCTTTAAAATCGGAGTTTAAATATTTCAATGAAGCATCCCTTTGTGATAGATTCTCTGGATAATGAGGCCATTCAACAGAAATCATTGGATCATTAACGTTTATACCCCCCTCATTTCCGGCTGCATAAGCTTCGGTATGCATGTAGATAATGCTGGATTCTTCTGTTAATGATTGTGACGCATGTGCAAATCCATCCGGGATACATATTGAAAGATTATTTTTTTCACTGAGAATAATTCCAAACCATTTGAGAAATGTTGGTGAGCCCGCACGTAGATCTAGAGAAACATCATAAATTTCGCCCTTAATGCAAGTGACTATTTTGGTTTCCGTATTGGGGGGATACTGAAAATGAAATCCTCTTGTAGTATATCTTGTTCTGGAATATGAGAAATTAAGTTGAGAAAGGGGCTTTGATAAGCCTATAGCTTGAAGCTCATCACAACAAAATAATCTATAAAAGTATCCTCGATCATCCGTTAAAACCCTTCTTTCAAGTGCAAACAAATCAGTTATCGGAGTTTTTATAAATTTAAAATTCAATGTCTCTATCATCTATCTTTTGCTTTAATATTTTCTTATCTAATTTTTCGAAAAAATTTCATTACAAAATTGTCTTCCTTCAGTACGGTTTTAATAATTAGCCAAATAAATGCCTTTAATATTATTGATATAAATCGTACGCTAAAGGGGTGCTTTATCAAAAATCTAATTGTATATTTAGGTAAATATGGAACAAGTGCTATCAAAGTATTGAAATGCTCCTTGTCTTTTGAAGAAAAATGAATATCCCAAAGAGGATTATCAAGAGAAGAATTAAAGAATAGTGGTGAATTCACGACCCAGTGTGTGGTCTGGGAACCCTGATTTTCCTGTATTTTTTCAGTAATATATCCATCCCGAATAGCGTTTTCGGTTATCTCTGTTCCCGGATAAAAAATAAGATTAAAACCCTGAAGATGTAATTGTTTTCTAGATAAAGGAAGTTCAAGCACGAAATTCAGGGTCCTACCTACATCTTCTACGGTTTCATAAGGATTATTAAAAATTATATCAAAATAGACACTAATCCCATATTTTATACAAAGTTGGGTACACTCCATAATTGTTTTATTAGGAAAAAATCTCTTATAGACCTTGTAGTTTATGTCCTCACTACCAGTTTGTATTCCTATTTGCATTCGAGTAAGTCCCGCCCAAGCCAATATTTTGATTTTCTCTTCAGAAAGCTGGGCTGGACTCGCCAAACAAAAAAAAGGCAATCCAATTTCACTTTTATATTGGCTGAATAACTCTAACAATTCCTTTGAATTGCGGGCCAGCAATGTATCATCATAGAATGAGATGGTCTTTAGCTTTGGAGATGCATCCCGGGCAGCCAGAAGTTCGGCAATAACACTAGAAACTCCGCGTTTTCGCAGATACCGACCAGTGCCATTGTAAAGTTTCTTTAAATAGTTGTTATAACAGTAGGAACAAGAATAAGGGCATCCTCTTGAAGCTAAAATTATGTAATCATCCAAATCCTTATAATCTGTATAATCAGGTATTGGATATTTGTCCAGATCTTGTACCAATGTGGCTGGTGGATTTTTAACCAATTGCCCATCATCAAAAAAGCAAATACCAGGAATAGACTTAATATCCTTAAAGTTCGTGCATATTGCCAGCATTGTTTCTTCAGCCTCGCCCTTTACAGCATAATCACAAAACTTTAGGCATTGCTCCGGCATAATTGTTGCGTGAGGGCCTCCGAAAATTATTGCAGGAGAATCCGGACCGAATCTCTCCCTTATTCTACCAACCAGTTTCCTTACAAATGGAAAATGATCTGTTACTACGCTTACGCCGACTATATCTTCTTGCCTGAATCCCGAAATATCAAAAGAAGAAATTGTATCTGGCTTGATATAAATGAAATCCACATCAATTTCATTTTGCTTCAAATAGGATGATATCTGTCTTAAACCAAGGTTTACTATTCCAAACGATATCAAAAATACTTTAGTTTTGGACACTTCTTACTCTTATTATAGATTACGAATTCCCTTAGAAGTTACAATGTACACACGATTAAACCCCATACGATTTGCCTCGCTGAGCAGTTGTAAGTCGGAAAAGGAACCCTGGGATTTTTCGCACAGACCATTGGAGTAGTACCTCGGACCGCACAAAAAAGAGTAGCTTTCTTTTGAAGGCCATGCGTAAAGCGCAGGACGTTCAGAGATAGCGGGGATAAAATAACTAGCATTCCTGACATACATGCTGGCCCAATACCCCGTCTCAGTACGGGGAATATAAACGACCCCATTCAAACTTCCCGGATCGTCACGAATCACTCGAAGTTTTTCAACATAACCCGCGAGAGCGGTCGACGGTAATGGCTCCCCCATGCCGCGCATAAAAGTCCTGCCACCTCTAAAGATCGCCATTGAGCCATTAAAGAAGAGCCCGGAAGCACAAACAGCCACCAGCGCACTGAAAAGCACAAAAACGGTTTTTCGAGGAATGGTCCAAATGCGCTCAGAATCTCTCCATAACTGCAGAACAACCTGCGGAACGCATATCAACACCGGCAGTGCCAAAAACATGGAAATATTTGAAAAATAGTACCCGGCACCTCCTTCAAAATAAAATGAAAGAAGAATTATTATACCTATTGCCAGTGATATTATAGTCCCCAGGGCCCACCACCTTGGAAAAACCGCAAGCGAATTCCCCATGATTAAAATCGCAAAGTAGAACACGAGCACTAAAATGGGGAACATGAAATGGATAAAAATAAACAAAATCAATTTAAGCCAAAATGGCCCGGAAAACTTAACATAGTGCAAGAACTGAAATGGCTCAATTTGAGCGTCACTCATGCCGGGATTAATGACTCTGAAAAAGATTAAAAAGATTACCGCGCACCCCAGGAAAACACCCCAACGCTTATACTGTATTTTAAAATGCCATTTTTGTGCGGTGAGCAATGCCCATGCCCCCACTAAGCTCAGCGCTATAAAACCGGTTGAAATTTTAGATAGCGTCACAAATGCAAGAACAGCGCAGATAATAATCGAACCAAACCACTTTGAATGAAAAGATGCCCATGCATGCAATACAGAAATTAACGATAGCAGCAATATCAATGACACTAAGTAACTCTCTGATTCAAAGAAACTGGGCCATAAAGCAAAACGGTATAATAGACTTCCCGTAATCAAAACCGCTGTCCCCAGCAATAAGAAACCATAAGTTAATAGTTTCCATACGAAATTTAAATCTGTTGTAGAAGGCAAAAACTCTTCTGCGACAGAAAGTGCCATAACACCTAAAAGGGAAGGGCAGAGAAAAACATATAAATAATTGTAGGATTCAAACATGGAAAGCCCTGCCAATTTGCCGCCAGCCGACATCAGAAGGTGCGATCCAAAATGATAGTCAAGCTGTCCAAGGCCGTGCAGGCCATGACTTACGACATGGTGAGTCTTCAACATTGCTGCAATGGCAACATGATACAAGGTGTCAAAATGGGTACCTGAAGTCACCAATCTCACCTCATTAAAGGGTTGAGAGTATTCAAAAGAAAAATATGGAAATAATATAACTATTGAGGTGAAAGTGGTTCCCACGAAAATCAAAAAATATCTCCAAGAAAAATCCTTATATACGCGTATCAATTCGCTAATGGCAAAAACAACAACAAGGAACCAAAATATATGCGACATGAGGCTTGGCATAAATCCAAAAACCAACATGGAGGATAAGCCAGCAAAAACAGCAACGCCGATCACTGGAATTCTGCGATAAACAAATCCTGCAATGGAAGCAAATCCAAAACATAGGCCAACGGTTCGTAACATCTGGATGACGTGCGCAGGCCAACCAATAGAAATGAGCAAGAAAAATAACGCCACTGCTGGTAATGACCAAATCAACGCAAAGATATATTTATTAGCTCGTCCCACTGCGATCTCCTATTCCAAGAAAAATGGATTCAGTAATGTTTATAATGGACCCCATATTTAGGACACGACTTTAAGGTGTATTTTGTGCTTGCCTCAGTATCAAATTTCAAGGAGGCAAAATGGGCAGAATACGGAGAAGTCATAGTTCAGCATTCAAAGCAA
>Ga0307989_1000300_pt1 | contig 34022 bp, 30 predicted proteins | sample EllFjometagen185_FD_203164 | JGI IMG/M metagenome (GOLD analysis project Ga0307989, IMG submission 203164) | Marine microbial communities from Ellis Fjord, Antarctic Ocean - #185 | ecosystem: Environmental > Aquatic > Marine > Unclassified | place: Southern Ocean | collected 2014-10-08 | reverse complement strand
TCGCAAAGTGCATTTGAAATAAATTTGGAGATCCCTACATTATTGGCACTAGTAATTTCCGTATCTAAATTATCAAGAATTCTTTTATCACCTAAATGGCAATGCATGTCTATTAGTTTATTCATGTCTCAGGTCTTTGCGAGTTTTATTTCTACGGCATCAACCGAAGCAATCTTAATTGCTGGAAGAGGATAAAGAGTTGATTGCCACGTCACCTTTGTCCCTCACAATGACAGGGAGGTTTTTGGTAATATCTAATCATTAATATCAATTTATTCATCTTGTATCTCTTCCCATAGATCTTTCCATTCAGGGTTCATGTCATTAATTAATTCAATTTTTTTTCTTCTTGATCCTGCTTTATTTGTTTCTCTCGAGCAATTACTCCATGCTCAAAATATACCAACTTATTTATGCTGTATTTGGAGGTAAACCCCTTTGTAACTTTGTTCCTCGCAATGACAGGGAAGCCAATCTTCTCACTTAGAAACTAAACTCTACTCCCATACTCATTGAAGTTATAGTTTCGTCTGTACCATTTATCTTTCCATTTCCATCGAGATCAACATAGTGTTCTTGATAACTTCCTACCAGTTGAGTGTTCCCACCTAAAGAATAACCGAGTGTACCATTGATAATGGAATTAGGTGTTTTGAACTCACTCAGTTTATCAAATCCAGTTTGAGAATACCCGATCTCAGCCTTGGTCAATTTTGGAATTATCTTTGTATCAAAGCTTGCTTTTCCCCATAAAGAACGATAATTGTCGTCATTATCATCATACATATCTTCATAAGCTACAGTAATGAACAGGAAATTTAAAATATTAGTTGTAAGGGCTCCATACCAACCATGAGATTTTGTCATATTTTCTATAAGACTCTCTTTTGTTAATACCCTATCAATATCTGTGTAAACAACTGCTCTCTGTTCATCATAGAGTTGGTCAAAGAACGCAGGCATAAAGTCATCCTGATAAATCCTGTATTCAAGATTCATGTGAAAAATGAGGAATTTTGAATAGAATCCAGGAAAGATGAAACCCATTTTGTGATCCATTATTTTAGCAGCTTCTCCATAATGGCTTAAAGTGAATAGAGGATTCTGAATTAATGGGATCTCATAGTCAACACCAAAAACAGTTATATCATCTGTTGGTAAATCATTAAATGATTGATTTCTTTGGATATCGATGTATCCACCATCTTCATAAAACCAGCTATCAAAACCTGTTGAATCTCCATTAATAGAAACATAAGCCTGTAACCATTCATCAATTTCAAAGTCCACATCATTATGCCAATCTTCATCAAATGGGAAATCATCAAAATGATTAGGATAATTATCATCGTCAGAATCGAGTAGACCTTTAACTTGATTTCTATCATGAGCTACTGTTCCACCAAAAACAAGTTTGCTTAATAATGGAATATCAGTGCTACTCAATGGTTGAATGGTCAATCTTCCACCCAGTACTTCATTTTTCACAGCATTGGAAGTAAACAATTCTGCTGTCATTCCAGCTACAGGAAGATTGCCACCAAGTTGAATACCGATCTGTTTAAATTCAGGATATCGCAGCATATTAGAATAATCTTTCATAACCAGACCATGACCCAAAGTATACGATTTAAAACCGCCAAGTCTTCCATAAAACGCATCTCCCCGTTCCCCATAACGGAGATAATAAACTTTATTTACATAGTCTTCAAAACTATCCCAATCTTCAGTTCTGACATCACCGTTACTATCTATCATCAAATCAATATCCAGTCCAAGTCCAAATTTCCCAAAAGTGAGTTCAGGCATTAATCTGATCTGAGTGTAAGTTTCTTCACCCAACATTACAGAACCAACCCCTCCACCCATATTAAATGGTCCGGAAGATGATGAATCTTCAGCTTCATCTTCAGTTTCAACTTCTTCTTCCTCAATAACTTCAGGTGCTTCGTGTGGAATCTCTTCTCTTTCTCTTGTAGGAATTTCCTCTACTCGAATCGGTTCGTATTCTTCATTGATAAATTCGCTTTGAGATTCATCAATTAACTTAGGATCGATAGGTAGAATATTTATGGGGTCACTACCAGATATGATACCTCGCTGTCCGGCGAGTATAGATCCAGCTTCACCAGTAATTTTGTTTTGGAAGATAACTTCTCCTTCAAATGTAAAAAGTTCTGTGGTGCCATCTTCTGCAACAGTCAACATGAAATTTGTTCCTTTTACCGAAGCTACAGTTGTAGGAGTTTCAATTTCAAATTTTCCCGTGCCTTTTTCTACTTTTGCCCAGAGTTCTCCCATTTTAAGAAGGCTCTTTTTATTATACTTTTCACCCTCTCTTTCTGTGCGGATTTTAAGAATTGTATTTGGGAAAAGTTTAACGATCGAGCTCTCATCTTCAAATTGAATTGCAGCATAGGATTCTGCTTTTGTTTCAACATCATCACCATTGAAAAGCGCATCTCCGAGCTTCAAAGCAGAACTTTCCAAGTTTCTGGTAAGGTCTACAATTCCTTTTACTTTAAGTGGATATGCAATAGAATCAATAGCATATGATCCTGTGATCATAATAATTATAAATGATACTAATAAAATAAACTTCTTATTCATTGTGTCCTCCCAATAATTTTTTCTAAAATCTCCATTGAGTAGGCATGATGTCAAGTATAATGTAGATACTTGTTTTTAGAATGAATTGGCTAACTTCTTTTTATAGACAGAAACGAGTTATAATTTTTCTTGTTGATTGTAATTTATTGAGGTGAAAATGGAATATAAATATCTGGTAGAATGGTTGAATGAGAACAAAGAGCAAAATCTTGTTTTCAAATCATTAGGCAAATTTGAAGACCAATATTTCATTGAATTTAGTAAACGCAAAGCAGGACTTCATATTAACCTTTCCTCTCAAGATTGTTTTTGTTTTTTTACTGATAACAAGATTATCCCTTTTGAGCAGATACACGAGTTAAATAACATGAATACACACCTTTCTAAAGCACGATTGAATGAGTTGAATATTTCTGAAAGCGATAGAATATTAACTCTGGATTTCCAAAAAATTGATATCTATAATAATAAACAAATTTATAAATTAGTTTTGGAACTAATTCCTCGATATCAAAATATTATTCTTTTAAAGATTGAAGGAGATAATGAGCAAATTATTGATTGCATAAAAAAAGTAAGTTTTGCAGAAAACAAGCAAAGACAGATACTTCCTGGATTAGAGTATACTCCTCCTCAAACAGATTATAAAAATGAAAAAAATGGTGTTTGTTTTCCAATAAGTATTGAGTCTGTGAAGAAATTCCAGGAATCTAGTGGAGAGTTACCAAGTTATAACTCGATGAATTTATTCTTTGAAGAACTTTATTTTAACTGGATCTTTAAAGCTAGAAATGATAGAATCAAAAATAACAAAATAAAGCAAATTAATAAAGAAATTAAGAAGAAGAATAAGAAGATCGAGAAGCAAAAAGAAGAACTTCTTGTTGCAAAGAAAGAAGAAAGTTGGAAACAACAAGCTGAACTTTTGAAAGCAAATTTTGCATCCATAAAAAAAGGAGCGAAATCTATAATTCTACAAAATTATTATGAAGATGAATTTCCGGAAATTGAAATTATTTTGAATCCAGAAAAAGATGCAAAACAGAACATTGAGCAGTATTTTAAAAAATACCGGAAAGCGAGAGATGGAAAAGTTATAATCACACAACAGATAGAGAATGCACAAAATGAGATAGAGATACTAGAAAGAGAGATCTTTGAATTAGCCGAAACGGATATATTCTTTAAAAAGCAGGAAAAAAATAAAAAGAAGAAATCTCAACAATCGGGATACAAAAAGATTGCTATCGATGACAATTGGGAGATATATATCGGCAGAACCAGTAAAGAAAACGATATGCTTACAACTCGTTTTGCAAAACCTCATGACTGGTGGTTCCATACTAGAGTTTTCAGGGGAACTCACATTATTTTACGCAATTACAATAAGAAGGAACTTCCCAATAAATTGAAACATTTGTGTTCTCAACTTGCAGCCTATTACAGTAAAGCCAAAAAATCTACTAATGTGCCAGTAGATCATACACAGATCCGTTATGTTAGAAAACCGCGTGGAAGTGCACCGGGTTATGTGACCTATAAAGAACAGAAAACACTGTTTGTAGATCCGTTAAGCATAAGGGCAGTTGCAAAGATCTTAGAGAAATATTAAGAAGGAAGGAAAATATGAATAGAGGAATTGTACTTTTAAGTGGTGGAATGGATAGCATGGTAACTGCAGCAATTGCAAAAAAGGAGTGTGATGAAGTATACTTTTTGCACTTGAATTACGGGCAGAAAACAGAAGACAGAGAAATGCGAGCATTCCGCAAAATGTGTAACTTTTTCAATCCGAAAGATATATTAGTGGCTGATATAAGCTATCTTAAAGAAATTGGTGGCTCCAGTCTTACAGACGAAAGTATTCAGATAAAGGATCACGATGGAGAAGTGGGAGTTCCCAATTCTTATGTACCTTTTAGGAACGCACATCTGGTTACAATTGGTACAAGTTGGGCAGAAGTTATTGAAGCAAATAAAATTTATATCGGAGCTGTGGAAGAAGATAGTTCCGGATATCCAGATTGCCGGGAAAGTTTTTATAAAGCATTAGAAAAAGCTATAGATCTTGGTACAAAAGATGAAACTAAAATTGAATTAGTCACTCCTATTGTTCACAAAAGAAAAGCAGAGATAATAAAACTTGGCTCTAAATTGGGAGCACCGTTGGAACTCAGTTGGAGTTGTTATAAAAACAATGATATCGCCTGTGGAAAATGCGACAGTTGTGTGCTGAGGATCAATGCATTTAAAGAAGCGGGGATGAAAGACCCGATAACTTATGCTATTGAGATAGATTGGGAGATTGCATAAACACGGAGATGCAAAGACACAAAGAGAAGTTAAGATTAAAGAGAAAATTATATTTTCCAGAGGTAAAATGAAAAAAATTAAAATAATTGGGGCGGGGCTTGCCGGTTGTGAAGCGGCTTTGCAATTTGCTGATAATAACTGGCAGGTTGAGCTTTATGAAATGAGACCTGAAGAACAGACCGAAGCACACCAAACTGGAAATTTTGCTGAGATAGTCTGCAGTAATTCCCTTAAAAGTAAATTAATAACTACAGCTTCCGGATTATTAAAAGAAGAGATGAAAATCTTAAGTTGTAAACTGCTTCCCATAGCAGAAGATTGCAGCGTTCCAGCAGGTAATGCATTAGCAGTCGATCGTGATGTTTTTGCCGAAAAAATTACATCCATTATCACAGAACATCCAAATATTAATGTCCATCGTAAAGAAGTAATCAATTTAAATGATGAACTCACCATTGTGGCAACAGGTCCGCTTACATCACAGAAACTTACAGGTGAGTTAATAAAGATAATTGGAAATGAACATCTCTATTTTTTTGATGCTATTGCTCCAATTATAACAGCTGAGAGTGTTGATGAAAGTATAATTTACAGGAAAACACGCTACGATAAAGGTGAAGCAGATTATCTGAATTGTCCATTTTCTAAAGAAGAATATTATGATTTTGTTGAAGCACTCAACGATGCAGATAAACACGAAGCCCACGAATTTGAAAGTACATTCTTTGATAATATTAATTTCAGTTTTTATGAAAATTGTACACCAATAGAAGAGCTTGCAAGGCGCGGAAAAGATACCTTGCGATATGGCGTAATGAAACCAGTTGGGCTGGATGATCCTAGAACAGGTAAATGGCCTTATGCAGTAGTTCAATTACGTGCAGAGAATAACGATAAAACTGCATATAATCTTGTGGGTTGCCAGACAATGTTGAAATATGGAGAGCAAAAAAAAATATTCCGTTTGATACCGGGAATGCAAAAAGCAGAGTTTGTAAGGTTTGGATCAATTCATAGAAATACATATTTGAATGGACCGCACATTTTAAATACTGATATGTCGCTTAAAAAGAAATCAAATGTGTTTATAGCGGGTCAACTTGCAGGAGTTGAGGGATATGTAGAATCAATACTCAGCGGATTATTAGTTGCAAAATTGTTAGTTGAGAAAATTACAGAAGTTAGTGAATTACTTCCTGATACAACAATTTCCGGGCAACTTTGGAAGCACCTGATTACCGAACAGAAGAATTTCCAACCAATGAATGCCAACTTTGGTTTGTTACCATCTTTGAAAGAAAGGGTTAGAGATAAGAAATTGAGGAAACAGATGTACTCTGAAAGAGCGATTGAAGATTTACAAAACAGTGTGACAATACAGAAATAACTTTAATCTCTAACTTAGCTTTATTCTATAAAGTCGTGAAAAAAATCTGAGTCTTCTAATATTGTGATTCTATTGATCCATTCTTTATTAAGTTTTAATTTATTTTCAAATTTTTCCAAGTTTGTATCTTGATCAGGAAGTCTTAGCTCAGACCGTCTATTATCGTAAAAAAGATTGTTTTCAATAACAAATTCTTTTGGAACAAGATGCTTGGCAAGAGCACACTGATAACCATAAGAATCAGGTGAATCATAAGTAGAATCCTGTGCAGTTCTTACAACTATATTTCCTTTGAAAAATCCTGGATTCTCTTCGGTTGCAGAAGTTATTGATGTTCCCATAGCACCTGTTTTGTAAATAATATTATTATTGATAAATCCTTTTGGATTACCCTTTCCTGCATCCCAAAGTGAAATTCCCCAAGTAGTTACGTCCTCTATTATGTTGTATTCTACATATCCTTTGGCATCTACAAAAAGACCAATACCTTTCCAATATCGCTTCACCAGATTATTTCTGATAGTTGCCTTGGCATTCCAGGTTAAACCAATACCAACACCTCTTCCACCCTGAGCTATTCTACCACCTGCTTTATGAACACCATCAATTATGTTTTCTTCGATAATTGCCTCCGAATCTCGGTAAAGTGCAATTCCATCCCAAGAGTTCTTTGAAATTAGGTTGTTATATATTCTTAGAAATGAATTCTCTCTTCCACAGATTCCCATTATGCCAACAATATTCTTTTTAATTAGAAGCTGGTCACCATAATTTCTGGTAATCTTATTATTACGAATTATAGCATTACTATTTTTTACAACTACAGCGGCATCTGTGGCAAATTCACTAGAATCTCTAATACCACCAGTTATTGTTAAATTTTCCAAGATCATGTTTTCGCAATCCAGTATATAAATGCCATATCCGGAATTAGTCCTGATTACAGCAGTTTTATCTGAAGGTCCAGAGATTCGAATGTTTTTCCCAGAAATTATCAAGCCAGCTGTAGCTGAAATTAATGTGTCAGGATTTTCACAATTTCCGCAGGTTGAATCAAAAATTACTTCAGAAGTAAGTTCATAAATTCCACTTGCAAGTCTTACATTGATATCTTGTTGAGGTTTGCGGAATATGTTTTCTAATTCTTCAGAAGTTGAAACTCTATAAGTTGGTTTGGGTCTGGTTAATACAAAGTTAACTATGAGAAGTAGAATAAATAGAATTAATGTTATATGATGTCTCTTCATGATTTATACAACTCCGTTCGACGATCTGAGAATAAATTATTGAATTCAGTTATCTCTTTATCATCAGATTTATCTGGCTCAATTTCAGTAACAAAAACAGTCTCTTCTGTTTTATCCATTCTATAAATTATCTGTCCTTTCGTGTCCACGATCTGGCTCATGCCTGTGAAATGAAGTTCTTTACCTCTATTCTCATCATTACCTGTTCTATTTGAAGTAATAGAATAGACTCCATTTTCTAAAGATCTGGTAAGCATTGCCTGTTGGCACCATGGTAAAACAAGATTAGCAGGATGAACAATTATCTGTGCACCTTTTAAAGCCAATGTACGTGCAGACTCAGGGAATATCCAATCGAAACAAATCATCATACCAACTTTAATTTCATCCTTTGCTTTGAACACTTTAAAACCTGTATTACCAGGTTCAAACCATTTTTTTTCTTCATAAAAAAGATGTGATTTTCTGTAGATATGGATTGATTCATCGGGATTAACAAGCATAGCAGAATTGTATATTCCCAATTCTGATCTCTCAGCAAATCCAACAACATAACTGGTATTATTCTGTTTAGCAAGTTTTAGAAATAAAGTTGCTGTTGGTCCACAGTTTGGATCTTCTGCAATGCTACTTACCTCCTCTTTAGAATTAAATAGATATCCGCTTGAGGCAAGTTCAGGTAAGACAATAAGATCAGCAGAAATACTTTCTAAAAGTGATCTCATTTTTTCTAAATTTTTATTAATTTGCATTATTTCAGGTTTGAACTGACAGATTCCAACTTTAAATCCCATTAATCCTCCAAAACTGCTCGTATGAAAAAAGTGAATCTTGTTTTGTCAATCTTAAATGATTAAATATAGTTAACATTTACTCTTATAATATAATTAAATTATATTTATATAACAATTTACTCTTGACAGCTGAACCTTCAAATTTTTATTGAATTCTGAAGTAAATAAAAAGCGCATAGTTTTTTAGCTGACATTCCGAGTCAGCATTTTTTTGATAAAAAACCGATACCACTGTCATCAGTGGCCTAATAGTTTATAGAGGGGAATTTGTTGATGGAACAGAAAGAAAGAATTGAACTTATTGCCAAGAACGCATGTTCAGAAGTAAATGTGGCATTATATGATTTGTCATTGAAGCGAGCTTCTAAAGGATTGATTGTACTAATATCTATCACAAAGATTGGTGGAGCTACAATTAATGAATGTAAAAAAATTAGTAGAATTGTCTCAGAAGTTTTGGAAACAGAGGATGTGATAGCAGAAAGATATTTCCTGGAAGTTTCTACACCGGGCTTAGAGCGATTCCTGAACCAGAAAAAGCATTATGTTAGCGCTATTGATGAAAAAATTCAAGTCTCGTTTGCAGATGGTGAAAATACTGTAACTTTAATTGGGATCTTAAAAGAAGTACTTCCAGAAAGTATCAGGATCGAATTTGAAGATGCTATAAAAGAAATTCAGCTTACTGATGTTAAGAAAGCTAAAACATATTTTGATTATAAGAAATAAATAAGTGAGGAGATTATGAACTCAAACATTATGGGATCTCTTGCCGAATTGGCTAATTTAAAGCAGCTTGATAAAGAGAAATTAACTTCAATTATTAAAGAAGGTTTGTACCAGGCAATTTCTAAGAAAATGATCTTAGATAATGAATTGGAAATAACTACCGATTACAAAACAAATAAGATAATCGCAAAATTTAACAGGATCGTTGTAGAAAGAGATACTTCACTTGGTGAGATCTCTCTGGAAGATGCAAAAATGATTGATGACGATTTAGATTTGGGAAACACGATTCCTGTGGAAATGAACATCTCTGAATTTGAACCAAAAGTAATAAGAAATGCCAGAAAAGCGATTCTTGAAAGAATCAAATTACTAGAAGAAGATAGGATCATGTTCGATTATGAAAATCAGAAGAATCAACTTGTTTCTGGTAAAATCACAAAAGATGATTTTAATGGTTACTTAGTAAATATTGGCTACGCTGATGCTCTGCTATCTAAAGAAGAGCAAGTTGAAGATGAATATTATAAAGTTGGTGATGTAATTCGATGCTATGTTGTGAATATTCGCAAACGCAAAAAAGATGTAATTGTGATTTTATCACGAACTCGACCTGAGTTTGTAAAAAAAATATTTGAATCAGAAATACCAGAAATCACTTCTGGAGAAATAGAGATCAAGAAGATCGTTCGAGAACCCGGTATGCGAACTAAGGTTTCTGTTTATTCTAATAGTTCGGAAGTTGATGCGACTGCAGCTTGTCTCGGTCCTCATGGAGTTAGAATAGAAGCAATCCGTAAAGAATTGAATGGTGAGTTGGTAGATATCGTAGTTTGGGATTCAGCACCTGAACAATTGATCGCAAATGCTATTGGACCGGATCTAGTAGAAAAGGTATACTTGGCAGATCGTGGTAAATTTGCCAGGATCATTGTGAATAAAGACAATAAGAATTTAGCGATTGGTAAAAAGGGTAAGAACGTAAAGCTAGCAGCAAAGCTTACCGATTTCAAATTGGATATTTATACCGAAGAAGAATTTGAAGATAAAATTTCTGAAGAACGTAGGATCACAAGTCATATTAGCGATCTTGATGGGGTGTCTTCAAAAGTTGCGGATGTATTAAAAACACATGGGTATACTTCCGTTCAAGATATCTATGAAGCTAGTATTGAAGAGCTTTGCAATCTGGAAGGTTTGGGCAAGAAAACTGCAGAAAAGATCAAAGAATCTTCCAAATATTTCTAGTTCTTAAATATTAGGAAATAATTGAATTAAGATGCCGAATAGATCTTCCAATGCTGGACATATCCCTCAGAGGACATGTGTAATCTGCAAAATGAAAGCAGATAAGAAGCAGCAAATGAAGTTTGTTTTGGTGGATTCTGAAGTTGTGTTTGTTTTGAATAATGAAATTGGAAAACGTGGTTATTATGTTTGTAATAATAATAATTGTTTACAGAAAATAGATAAATGGGTAGCAAGTAGGCAAAAAAGTAGGAGATTGAATGGATGATAAAGTTTTAAATTTATTGCACATGGCAAGAAAAGCTGGGAAATTAAAATCTGGTTTTGATGCCTGTGAAAGATCCTGCTTTGCCAATAACGCAAAATTACTAATCTATACATCTGACCTGGCTGAAAAAAGAAAAAAGCATTTGCTGAACCTGGCAAATGCAAATAATGTAAAGATTATAGAATATGGTTCTAAATCTCTTTTTGGAAGTGAATTTAAGATCAGAGATATTGGAATAATTTGTATTGAAGACGCAAATTTCGCTAAGGGAATTTTGCGATCGATAGGTTAAACTTGGAGGACACATGCCGACGAAAGTGCATCAATTAGCTAAGGAACTAAAAATATCAACAGCAGCTCTAAAAAAACATCTCAATGATATGGGTGTTATGGTTAAAAGCCACATGAGCCCTATTGATGAAGAGACAGAAACAAATATTCGTGCAAAGTTTAATGCTGAGTTTGCTGCTGTTAAACAACGACAACAGGACAGAAATACTTTCCATAAAAAAATTGTTTTAGCTGATAAGAGAAAAGAAGAGATAGAAAAAGAAAAGAAATCTCAAGCATCAGAAAAGGATAAAAGGCAAGAAGTTCAGAATTTTGTAGAAAAAAGTATTAAAAAAACTGATACACGAAAGCCTAACAAAAGTAACAATGTTTACAAAAAACCTATCCCTTCTCTAAAGCAAAATAAATTACCAGATGTTCCTCCAGTAGAAGAGAAAAGAAAATTTAAAGACCATGACAAAAAAACTATTACAGAAAAAACATTTGATAAAAAAGATAAACATTTAAAAGCAAAATTGCAGCATCTATCAAAAAGTAAAAAGAAAAAACGTTTTACTCCAAGCGAACTGGAAGAAGCTGAAATTGCAAGAAATATCAAACTTACTTTGTCTGATGATTCTTCCAAAAAGAAAAAATATAAAAAAGATAGAGTGCAAGCCAATAATGATGTGAAGTTAGTTATTAATGAATATACGTCTGTGAGTGAGTTAGCAAAGTTGATGAACTTATCTGCTTCTGAAATCATTACAAAATTCTTTATGATGGGGCAGATGGTTACTATTAATCAGCGTCTTGATAAGGAATCATTAGAGATGATATGTGATGAATTCGATTTTGACGTTGATTTTAAAGAAGAATATGGCAGTGAATTACTTGAAGAACAGAACGTTGAAGACGAAAATATTGAAACAGCTAGTAGACCACCAATTGTAACTATTATGGGTCATGTGGATCATGGTAAAACTGCGATTCTCGATAGGATCCGCTCAACAAATGTTATTGCTGGGGAAGCTGGTGGAATAACGCAACATATTGGAGCATATCAAGTTGATTATAATGGTCATAAGATTACTTTCCTCGATACACCCGGTCATGAAGCGTTTGCAGCTATGCGTGCTCGTGGAGCAAATGTAACAGATATCGCTGTAATTGTTGTTGCTGCAAATGAAAGCGTGAAGAAGCAGACTATTGAAGCTCTTGATCATGCTAAATCTGCAGGTGTTACAATAATCGTAGCAATAAATAAGATAGACCTTAAAGATGCAAATGTTGATAAAACTATTTCTGATTTGATGAAGCATAACATTATGTTGGAAGATTACGGTGGAAATGTAATGTGGACTGAGTGTTCTGCCAAAACTGGTGAAGGAATTGATGATCTTTTAGAATCAATTTTACTAACAACTGAAATGATGGAACTTTCTGCTCCAATAAATATCAACGGAGAAGGAATTGTAATTGAATCTAAGAAAGATTCACGAAAAGGAACCATTGTAACAATATTAATGCAGAAAGGAAAACTAGGCAAATCGGATAGTGTGGTCTGTGGGGCAACATACGGACACATCAGAAAGATCGAAGACGAACGAGGAGCTGAAGTTAATGAGCTAAATCCTGCTGATGTTGGAGTACTTTATGGTATAAATAAAGTTCCCAAAGCTGGGGATATCCTAAATAAAGTTGATGATGAGAAGAAAGCTCGTCAAATTAGTGCAGAACGAAGGAACATACGACGAGAACGTGAGAAATTCCAAACAAAGACAAATCTTGATAATTTATTCCAGCGTATAAAAGAAGATCAAATGAGCGAGATAAAACTTATCGTAAAAGCAGATACCGATGGTTCTGTAGAAGCATTATGTGATTCGTTCCAAAAACTTAGTACAGAAGAAGTTGTAGTGAATATTATTCGTAAAGCAGTTGGTGGTATCAATGAGGCAGATGTTAATATGGCTTCAGCTTCTGATGCTATTATTATTGGATTCCATGTACGTGCAGGAACTTCCGCAAAGAAATTGGCAGAAGATGAAAATGTTGAAATTAAATTGTATCAGATCATCTACGAAGCGATTGAAGAAATTGAAAGCGCAATGACCGGAATGCTAAAACCAAAATTTGAAGAAAAATATCTGGGGACTGCTGTTGTGAAGCAAGCTTTCAGAATCAAAGGAGTTGGAGTAATAGCTGGAGTTGCAGTAGAGAAAGGTGCTATCCATAATGACGGTGTTGTACGAATTTATCGTAATGATATAATTATTCACGAAGGTAAATTGTCATCATTAAAGCATTATTCTGAAGAAGTAAAAGAATTAAAAGCTGGTACTGAGGGTGGAATTGGTATCGAAAAATTCAATGATATAAAAACTGCAGACATTATAGAGAATTACATTGTTAAAGAAGTTGCTAGAAAGCTTTAATAAGTGGATATAATAAATGGCTAGAATTAGAATAAAAAGATTAGAGAGTGAACTTTTTAAGCTTCTTAGCTCAACAATTAGTTTTAAACTTCGTGATAATAACCTAACAATGGTTACTGTTACTGGAGTCAAACTTACTAATGATCTCTCGTATCTTAGAATATTTTTTTCCCATTTTGATGAAACTAAAACGGAACATGTTCTAAAATCATTACAGAAGAGCAGTGGCTTCCTAAAAAACGAAATTGCAAAAGCAAAATTTATGCGTAAAATACCAGAGATTAGTTTTGAATATGATAAACTGGAAGAAAATGCTCGTGACCTCGATAAAATATTCGCAAAAATTCAAGCTGAAAAGAAGGACGATAAATGATCATAGAGAAGTTATCAGAAATTAAAGATATTCTATTGAAGGCAGCAAAAGATAGTCCCACAATCGCAATTCTTACTCATAAAAATCCTGATGGTGATGGATTTCCGGCTTGTCTTGCAATGCAAGAAATTTTGCTTCAACAAAATATAAAATCTGACGTTGTACTAGAAGATGAACCTTCCGAGATTTATGATTTTCTTGATGGTTTTAATAGAGCAAAAGCTTTTTCTGAATATATGATCTATGACCTTCTAATAATTGTGGATTGTCATGAAGAAGAACGAATAGGTATTTGTGAACCGCTCATCCCTACGGCAAAAAAAATAATTGCTATCGATCATCACATTTTAAGCGATGCGATAGATGATGCAGTCACATATATTGATACTTCAGCTGTTTCAGCAGGTGCTATAATTTATAATATGTTCAGAAATGAAATTAATGAATTTAACGCAAAGCCTGCAAATTACATTGCACAGGCTATATATACAACAATACTTAATGATACCGATAACTTCTTAAACCAGAATGTAGATGAAGATACATTTCTTATTTGTTCACAACTTATGAAATATAAGATCAATCCTGGAAGAATTACTGAACTTTTCCTCTTGAATAAACCTGCTAATGAGATCCGTTTTGTTGGTGAAGTTCTCTCTACTATAGAAACTTATGATGATGATAACATCTTGTTTATGCATGCTGATAATGATATGTTAATGCGAAACAGAGTAGATCATGAGGGAAATTCGAAACTTACACGCTGGGTGAAGGGAACTCATAATGTAAAAGTTACTGTCCTCTTCCATCAAGTGGTAAAGAAAAGGTATCGCATAAGCTTACGTTCTAATTATATAAATGTGAACAAAATCGCTGTTAAATATGGTGGTGGCGGTCATGAAAAAGCTTCAGGTTGCGAAATGAAAGGTAGCCTGGAAGAATTAAAGATTACTTTATTGGAAGATATCCGGGAACAATTATAAAAAATGTCAGATTTCGGTGTAATATTAATTGATAAACCACCGAATATAACATCGTTCGATGTTGTAAAAAAACTTCGTAAAATAACCGGAATTAGAAAAATTGGGCATACTGGAACACTCGACCCCTTTGCAACTGGACTTTTGCAGATCTGTATCGGAAAAGCAACACGAGTAGTTTCTAAACTTACAGAAAACGATAAGACATATCTTGCTACCTGTCAGTTGGGAATCAAAACTGATACAGGTGATCTTACCGGAGAGATTGTCATGCAGGAAGAATCTCCTGAAATCACAAAAGAAGAGCTTAAAAATATTGAACCAGAAGTTTTGAAAATATCATCTCAAATTCCGCATAAATTTTCAGCAATTAAAGTCGATGGTAAACGAGCTTATGAACTTTCTAGAAAAAAAATTGAAATTAATTTACAACCACGTCCAATTAAAATTTTAGAATTTAGTATCGAGGATTATAAAGACAATGAACTCACATATAGCGCACAAGTAAGCAAAGGAACATATATTCGTGTGCTCTCTGAAACGATTGCTGAGAAACTTGGAACAATTGGGACAACTAAAACCCTAAGAAGGACTACAATAGGTAATCTTGAACTTAAAGATGCTGTGAAACTAGAAGCTCTAAATACAGAGAACTGGAAAAATTATCTTATCCCACTAAATCAAGTTTTCTCAAACCTTACTAAAATTCATCTTGCAACAGAACAACAGCAACTTTTTAAGAATGGTGGTTATGTGGAAACACCTATGAAAAATGAAGATGAGGTTATCGTTCTTGACAATGCAGATAAGTGTATAGGATTTGGAATTATTAAGGAAGGTTTATTAAAACCAAAATTAGTATTTATATGAAATATTTTAAAGATCAAAAATGCGATTTTACTAACCCAGTTATAACAATGGGAACATTTGATGGTGTGCATTTAGGGCATATCAAACTATTAGATGAAGTAGTAAAAAAAGCTAAGATTAATAACACCAAATCAATTGTGATCACATATTATAATCATCCTTTAGAAACTATTCATAAAAAAACTTTTCCGTATCTTCTAACGGAACGAGAAAACAAAGAAAAATTAATAAAATTGTGCGGGATTGATTGTGTTCTATATCTAGATTTTAACGAAAAGATGGCACAAATGCAGCCAAAAGAATTTTTGAAAAAGATAATAATAGATGAGGTTGGTTCTAAAACAATTGTAGTTGGCTACGATACTCATTTTGGGAGTTCACGAGAAGGTGATTTTCAATTTCTCAAAAAGAGTTCTGCACTTTATGATGTTAGTGTTGAACAAATTGAACCTGTTAGAATAAATAATCATATTATTAGCAGTAGTCTTGTAAGGGATTATATCAGAGAAGGTGATATGGAGTATGCTGCAAAATTGCTAGGTAGAAATTACTCCATTTATGGTTCAATTCAGTTAGGACATCACATTGGCAGGAAGATTGGATTTCCCACAATAAATCTTCACCCTGCAAATGCAAATAAACTAATTCCTGCGATAGGTGTATATATTTGCGAAGTTAAGGTGAATGGAAAAACTTATGAGGGAGTAACAAATATTGGTTACTCACCAACCTTAAAGACTACCAGAATTAAAGAGATCGAAACTTATATTCTAGATTTTAATGAGGATTTGTACTACCAGAATGTTGAGATAATATTTAATAAAAGATTGCGTGACGAATTACATTTCAAAGATAAGAATGATCTTATTGAAGCCATTAATAATGATGTAAAGGAAACACGTGATTATTTTGAAAGGAGAAAATAATGTTCTTCTGTACAGAATGCGGATCTGAAACGACAAAGTGGAGCGGAAAGTGCCCTGCTTGCGGTGCTTGGAACAGCCTGAAAGAAACAACAAGTGTTACCGGAAAAAAGAATAAGAAAAATAAAGGTAGAGATCTCTTTGAAAACGAACCAAGCCGCAAACCACAGAAAATAAAAGATATAAACTATTCTGAACAGCAACGTACTAAAACTGGCATTAGTGAATTTGATGGAACTCTTGGTGGTGGGATCGTTCCAGGAATGGTCGTACTCATTGGAGGAGAACCTGGAGTTGGCAAATCAACATTACTCCTACAGGTTTCCGATCAACTAGCTAATAATGATAAAAGTGTTTTATATATTTCTGGTGAAGAGAGCCAGGAACAGATCAAACTTCGAAGTCAGCGACTTGAATGTGATTCTGATAAGTTATTTCTTTATTGTGCAACTGATTTTGAAGAAATAGCTCAAACAATATTTAATACTGAACCAGATGTCGTGGTAATAGATTCAATTCAATCAATGTATCTAAGCACAATAGAGAGTGCACCAGGAAGCGTTTCACAGCTTCGAGAATGTACAGGATATTTCACACGGATAGCTAAACAGAAAAATATTCCAATATTCCTAATTGGGCACGTAACAAAAGGCGGTATGGTTGCAGGACCAAAAATAATTGAGCACATGGTTGATACGGTATTATACTTTGAAGGTGAAACACAAAATCAATTTAAGATTCTCCGTGCAACTAAGAATCGTTTTGGTTCCACCAATGAAATTGGACTTTTCGAAATGCTTTCAACTGGTTTATCGGAAGTAAAAGATCCTTCTCAGTTATTCCTGACAAGAGAGAATAACATTGGCTCATCAGTTGGTTGCCTTTTAGAAGGTTCAAGAGCTTTTTTGGTGGAAGTTCAAGCACTTGTGTCTCCGGCAAGTTATGGAACACCACAAAGGGTATCACTGGGATTCAATCATCGCAAATTGGCATTATTGCTTGCTGTTGTTGAGAAGAATTTATCTGTTAATCTTAGGAATAATGATGTATTTTTGAATCTAACTGGTGGTATTAAAATTACCGATCCCGGATTAGATCTTGCCATTATTGCAGCAATTTTATCCAGCTTTAAAGAACTCACTCTACCTGCTAATACACTTTTTCTTGGTGAGGTTGGACTTAATGGAGAGATTAGACCTGTATCTCAAACCGACAAAAGAATTAAAGAAGCAAAAAAACTTGGATATGAAAACATAATCATCTCTGCAAAAAGTAAGAATTCAAGCAAATCAGCAAAAATAAAAAAAATCAAACATGTTCGACAACTCTTTCCAATATTGTTTAATAAATAGATCTACAACTAATCTCCCTTTGTAAGGGATAATTAAAGATGGTTTAATATGTACATCGACGTTGTACGTCGATGATAATCGCAACGTACAACGTTGCGGTACAATATCTTTGTCTTCTGGTTGATAAGTTCGAACTTATCAATCCAATTGCTTCATCAAATTTAACTTACGAACAAGTTGTTTATTTTTTTATTGCCAAGTTTTCCTAAAATCCATTTTTCAAATTATGAAAATATTAATAACTTTTATCGGTAATCATGATCCGTATGCAGATGGAAAAGAGAAACTTGGTCCAATTCTCTCCATATTACAAAAACGTAAATTTGATAAACTTTTTTTACTATTTAATAATGATCGTTATTGGGATTCGTTGATTAAAACTCAAGAATACTGCAATCAACATTATCCAGAAATGAAAGTAGAATACAGGCAAGCAGAAAGTTTGAGTCCAATTGATTATAATTTGGTTTATCCGGCAATGTATCAAGTTGTGCAAAAGATTAAAAGAGATAATTCAAAAGCAAAATTCACAATTTCCGTAACTTCAGGAACACCGACAATGCATGCATGCTGGCTATTTCTTGTTCAGGGTGGAGTTATTAAAGCAGAGCTTATACAGACTTCTCGTGAAGCAGGTGTCCAGAAGATAACTTTTAAATTGGATGATTTCCCGAAAATAGAACAAACTGACGAGATCAAAGCAATGTTGACACAATTGAGTAGAGAAAATGAACAACTCAAAAAATCAACCAATCTAAATACTTCTATTAAAAATGGATTCTACATTCCTGATGATGGGCTAGATATTGATAACGAGATTATACCAGCATATTATAAAGGTGCATTAAAAAAAGCAAATGGAAATGCCACAAAAGCTGCTGAATTATTAAAATTAAAACCGCATACATTTAGAAAAAGATTGAAAAGTTTGGAGTGAATTAATTTCTTTAATTCACAAAGCATCAAAGGAATTGATGTATTCACAAAGCATCAAAGGAATTGATGTATTCACAAAGCATCAAAGGAATTGATGTATTCCAAAGGCATCAAAGGAATTGATGTATTCCAAAAGCATCAAAGGAATTGATGTATTCACAAAGCATCAAAGGAATTGATGTATTCCAAGGCATCAAAACAATTGATGCAGTCCAAATAAAAGGAGAATTATGGAAATTTACAAAACTTATCAACATAATCCACCACATTTATTCAGAAAAAATACTAAGTATTTTATAACAGCTTCTACATATAAGAGAATTCATTTTTTCAATTCTAACCAATCGAAGCAAATCCTTTTAGATAGTATTCTTAAAACGTTTTCCAAATTCAATTGGGTTATTGAAGATTGGGTAATTTTGGATAACCATTATCATTTGATGGTAGATGTAAAAGATAATCCGAATGATCTCAGTAAAATTATCAGAAATATTCATAGATATACTGCAATTCAAATAAAGAAAATTAACCCTCAAGCAAAACAATCAGAAAAAATCTGGTATAATTATTGGGATACTTGCATCACATTCGAAAAATCATATTTTGCACGCATTAATTATATTTGGAATAACCCCGTTAAGCACGGATATATAAAGAACTCTGAAGATTGGGAATTCGGAAGCTATTATTCACGGTTTAGGAAAGAACCGGATTATATAAACGAAATTGTAGAAAAATATCCTTTTGATAAACTTGATTTGGAATAATTAAAAATTTTGTTTTGGAGTGCAACATGAGATGCTTGCATCTCAGCTTTTAAAAATAAAGTAATTTTTGGAGTAAAGCAATTTTTTTGCTTTATTTATTGGAACAATTCAGTTTTTCAAGCGACTTTATCGATTATACATTAAAGAATTGATGACAATAGCATCAAATAGTTGATGTATTCCTAGAGAAAGCGTTTTGTCGTTTTGTGAATCAAAGGAATTGATTCACTCCAAATAGTAACGATAGTTACTCTGAAACTAAATTGTAAGGTATAGTGAAAAAACAGCTAACTCCTTATGAATTATTAAGATAAGAAGCAGTAAAGAAAAATCAACTGGACAGAATAAAATTTTTCAGTATAGTAGGTTTCAGTTCTTTACAGGTTAGATTTGTGAAGCTATCTCCGGTAAAAAAGAAAGTTCGGGTTATCCGAACAAAAAAATGGAGGTGCTTTATGGCACGTTTTAAAACTCGTTCTCATGGTGGTTATCGCCAATACAACTCCGGCTCAGGCTGGAGATTTACTCATCGTACTGTTGCTGCCAAAAAAATTGGTGGATCTATTCGATCTGGCAACCATGTGCATCACATCAATGGTATTAAAACTGATAACCGTCCCTCAAATTTGAAGGTGCTTTCCGCATCCGCTCATCGTGCGCTTCACAAAAAATAACATTTTCATAGGTGGCACTCTTCGGAGTGCCACCGTACAAACCGATTTATCAGAAAATTAAAACAAGGAGTTTTTATGGATAAAAATAAAATTAAAAATGACAAAAAAACTGTTAAGTTCACACAAGAAATTAATAATAATAAAAAGAAAGCCTTTAGTTGTCATATTAATTCGATAACTTCCAAAACTTATGATCAGTCACTTAACCATATTAATGAAGCAATAAGGCTTGATCCCCAAAATGCTAAATACTACTATACACGTGGTGAATTGAATAGGGGTAAATTGTATAAGGTAGATTTTAAAAAATACGATGATGCACTAAGTGACTTTAATAAAGCAATGAAGCTTGATCCCGAAATTGCTTTATATTACCATTCACGTGGTGAATTATATAGTGAACATTATAAAAAATACGACGAAGCTTTGCAGGATTTCAACAAAACCATTGAACTAGATTCCCAAAATGATAACTACTACCATACACGTGGTGAATTATATAGGGTACATTTTAAAAAATACGACGAAGCCCTTAATGACTTTAATAAAGCAATTAAGTTAGATCCTGAATCTATAGAATGCTTCTGGAGTCGAGCATTACTTCTTTACAAATCATATCATAATTACAATAAAGCATTAGATGATTTCGCTATGATAATTACATTGGGACAAAAATACAAAAATATTACTGAAGATGATCTTATCCAGCCTGAAAAATATAATGAATTACAAATATATCTTGATTTAAAAATTTATTTAGATAAGTGTTATTATCTCCGTTCAATTATAAATTCAAATATTTTTGAAAAGTATCAAGAGGCCCTCAAGGATATAAACAAAGCAATTGAATTAGATTCCAAGAATGCAGGATATTACGATACTCGTGCAAGATTATTTAGTGATCAAATGAAAAAATACGACAAAGCTCTTCAAGACTACACTAAAGCAATTGAATTAGATTCCAATGGTTCAGGATATTACATTGCTCGTATGTTTTGTTTCTTTCAATTAAAAAGATTTGATGAAGCCCTTACGGACATTAACAAAGCTATAGAAATAAATCCTAATAATGGTTCGAACTATTTAACTCGGTCTATATTACATTCTGAAAATAAGAATTTTGTTAAAGCATTTCATGATGCAAAAAAAGCTCAACGTTTGGGATTTGATTACAGTATTGAACTCAAAATGGGTCTTTCACTCGTAGCATTACTACAAGTAAAAAATAATCTTATAAATAAATCTTTAATAACATTGAAGAAATTTAGTAAGGTTAAAATATCTAAAGGAGAAGAAAAGCAAATTCATACAGTGAACCTAGATTTCGATTTACAGAAAAAAATCTATGCAGCAGAATTATTTACTGCTCATGAAGGTGATTTAGAATACATGGCAGAAGCTCTTATTATTCTTTTTCAACTTAAAAAAAATACTAAGATAATAAAGGATTTTATATCATTTAGCAAAGCCTATCAGTACATTTTGGATAATAGCCCCATAAAAGAAGAAAATTTTGGGCAAAACAATGAAAACAAAATACTTAATACATATTATGATTATAACAATTGGTGGGATGTAAATGAAGAAAAGGATAACAACATATTACTTCTTGATGCAAAAATCGGTATTTTAGATAGATTTCTTAAGCTATTCATATCAACATCTTATAAACAAAAAGAAAAATATTCAAAAAATGAAATCTCTGAACTGATAGATTTGCATGCCAATATTCATAATGCACTGTTTAAGGAATTTGAGAGTAAAAAGGAAAAAGCTATTATTAAGGCTCGTGTAGAAGAACGAAATAAAATCATGGCAAATCTTTCCCATACAGTTAAAAACATGATAAGTACGATCATCGATCCGCTTGAAAATATGAAGTCTGCCGGAGAGATGAAACCTGTGGCAATAGATAACGCTATTCGTGGTGCAAACCTGTTGCGAGGTCTGGTTAATGCAATGAACTTGAGTTTCAAAGGTTCAATCGACGATTTTATATATGATATAAAAAATACTGAATATAAAAATGCAACATCGATTAAACAATTATTCATCGAATCTCTAAAATATTCAATCAGTTCAATGTTTGACGGAAAATACTTCAGTAAATTTATGCGAAATTATTTTCCAAATAAACCAGTTTTCATCGAAGCTAAAAATAAATGGAATGAAATATCTCAAACAACCGATCTTAACATGATAGAGATTTTTATGAAAGAATTCCTGCTAAAATCTGAAATCAATATTGAAACAGCTAAAGATTTTGTGATCGGCAATGATAAAGGTTCTTCACTAAAGTTTCTTATTCTCATTCAGGAGATAGTTTTTAATGCAGTAAAATATTCATCTTTCGCCCCAAAAGAAGAAAGATTGATAAAAATATCATTTGTTGCCGATAAAGAATATGTAACTATTAAAGTAAAAAATGTATTCAAACAAGATGTAAATGTAAAAAGTACCGGCTTGGGACAGGAGATCATCAATAATTTCTCCAAGCTTTTGCAAACGAAACCAATTACTAAAATGGACGATAACACGTATTCGGTAGAAGTGAAATTCAAAAATTTGTGGGAGGTGTAATTTGAAAATTCTATATGTGGAAGATGAGCTAACCAAAAATATACCAAAGATCGTTCAACTTTTTTCTAATTTGTTAGATGTGAATATTATTAATAGATTGAATGAAATGGAAAACGATGAAAGCGGATATGGTGCGGATTCGCAAGAGATAAAGGAAATTGTTGAACTTTCAAACATTATTGAAGTTGAATATAAATTTTCTTCTGCTCTTGAAAAAGTAATAAATAATTTTCAGGAATATTCACTTTTTATTATAGATAGGAATCTTTCTTCTGAAGATTATAATACTGAATTAATTGCAACAATTGATTCTGATTATGATAGTAAATTAACTAAAATGTATAAAGAAAGAGAAGGTGACTATTTGTTACAAAAACTTGTATATAAAGGCATTGATATTCTCTCAAGATTTTACTTTTTAACTGCATATTCTACCAGTGAATTGCCAAATGCTGATGAAATTCAAAAACATATTGAATTAAAAAAGTTCAAAGACAATAATATAATTGAAAAAGGTAATTCTGAATTGACAAGAGGTTTGATTAACAAAATTAATAATATTAAAATCTTTATATTACAATGGGAGAATAGAGCATTTCTTGATATATTAAGAGCAAAAGTTGGAGATAAAGCACCTTATAACTTTATTACATTATTGCAAAATAAAGATTCAAATGATTCTGTGAAAATTTCAGCTAATTTCGGGTTAATAAGGAATTTACTTGAGAATATTTTAACCAAAATAGCAAAATTTAAAAATGCATCCGACATTTGTTTTAATGATAAGAATAAAGAGCAGATAGTCATGGGGAATGTAATTTATTGGATTACTAAAGAAGAAAACCAAAAAAGGTTTATTTCAAATAGCATAATCAAGAATTTTCTTTATGATATTAAACAGATTTGCAGTGATTTTGGTGTGCATAGTAAATCTCAGTCAGATGGTTTTCAACCTACTTCAAATACAGTAAATGCATTGGTTTATGAGCTTAAGGATATTATTCTTTGGTTTGGAGATATTTTGGAGTAATGTACGTCGACGTTGTACGTCGATAATAATCGCAACGTACAACGTTGCGGTACAATATCTTTGTCTTCTGGTTGATAGGTTCGAACTTATCAATCCAATTGTGTCCGCAAGTTCAACTTGCGAACAAGAGAATAGATTACAAAAAAGAATCCCCTTTGAAACTTCCAAAGGGGATTTTGCAATTACTAAATTTAACTAAAATCCACCAGATTTCGTAGCTTCTTCAAGCTGCCTTAGAGTAACTCTGGTCTTATTTATATCACTTAGAACAGAAGAATTATCAGTTCTTTTTTCAGTTTCAGAAAGATAATGTTCAGCTTTTTTGAAATTAGAATTTGCCTCAGCTTTTACTTTATCACGTTGCTCAACTAGCTCATCAGCCTTTTCACCATAATAAATACTTTTATCTAGATATAATCCTTCAAATTCGAGGAATTTTTCGTATTTCTTATAGCCAATATTTTGATGTATAGAAGCTAAAACACGGTAAGACTCATAAAGTTCTGCATTAAGCTCAATTGCTTTATTTGCATTATGTATAGCCTTTGCAAATTCTTCCAGCACTATATACACATCTGCTAAGCGAAGATATACTTTTGGGTTTTCAGGATCAAGAGTTTTAAGGTCGTTAAGAACCTTAAGTGCTTCATTATTTTGATTTGTTTCTCTATAAGCTCCTGCCAAATTCATATATGCTGTTTTGTTATCAGGCTGGTCTATAACCATTTGCTTATAATTCTCAATAGCGCTTTCTAATTTTCCTGTTTTATGATAGCACTTTGCAAGTTTCTTTTGCAGGTCATCATCTTCCGGGGAAGCAGTAGAAGCTGTTTCTAACGGTTTAATCGCTTCATCATAGAATTCTGTATTATAAAGAACTTCACCTAAAGCTTTATATGCTTCAAAATATTCTTCATCAATATCTATAGCATTATTAAATGCTTCCTTAGCTTGATCAGTATATTCAAGCTCAGCATAGATATTACCAATACTTAACCAGATATCCTTACTTTCTGCAAATTCAGTAATTTTCTCAAGTGCTTCTGCAGCCAGTTCAAACTCTTCCATTGCTAAATAAGACTTACTTAAATACTCTAGAATGTCTTTATCTTCCGGTATTATTTCCAAAGCATTATTGTAAAATTCTACAGAGGCTTCAAACTCCTTATTTATAAACTTTATGAGACCAAGATAAAAATATCCATCTCTGCTGGTTGCATCCAAGCTAACCAGATTTAAAAATGACTCTTCTGCAGAATCAAAATTCTTACTGCTAAAATGTTGCATTCCAATGTTAAGTAATTTTTCTATTTCACCAGCACCTAATTTCTGAATCTTTGGAATAAGTTCTTCGGCTAACGTTTGCTGTCTTTGTTTACTTTTTTTCTCAACGTTAAAAGAAACTACACTAACTTCATTTGTTTGCATACTATAAATTTTAGCAGTAATTTTAAAGCTGGAGCTAGACTCAGCAGATATTGCTCCCCAAATTACAACATTGGCTTCTAGTTCGTTACCCATTGCAGCTATGTCTTTTACTCCTGCATAAGAAAGATTTGAAATCCCAGAAGCCTGAAGCACTTTCTTTGATTCTTTTATACTTATTAACTCAATATCGTCAAACCCCTTAAATACTGTTGAAAAATCTCTTTTCATTAAGGAATTATTAACATAATCACTTTCTCTGTCACTTTTAAATTCTAAGATCGCTACTCGTTGTGCATCTGCCAAAAGTATACTGCTAATGATAAGTACCATAAGTAATGATAGAATATTTTTTTTCACGTTTCCTCCCGAACATTTTATTTTTAATGATTTCAAAACTTTTTATCTTACAATAATTTGCAAGTTTTTTAATCACATATTACGAATATTATAATAATTTCTATATATATATAATATCACTAAAACTTAAAAGAATGTCAAACTACAATTTTATAAGAGATCAGTTTACCTCTATTAAATTTGATAGAACAATTTTTATCTATAGCTACATTACTAATACCAATAAAATTGTTGGAATAGTCCGTATCAATTACAGGATATTTGAACCCTTCAAGAGATAGATTCTCAATTGGAGTAATTGAAAAAAACGAAATTGTTTGTCCTGATTGTAACGCAATATAATGTTTGCCAGGAGGGTAAAAATTCATCACACCAAAGTTGTCATAAACTTCCAAAGGAATTAACTCATCATAATTTTGAAAGATGAGAATATTAGCAATTGTATGGTCAGTTCTTTTACCAAAAGCAGCGATTATTTTTATCTTGGTTGGATTTAACTTTAATGCATAACTAATTGCTTTTGGTAGATCAGTTGTGCTTTGCTCACTAACCTCAACAAATTTAGATTTAGAAAAAAACTTAATGTTTTCTAGAATTATTGAATCAAGATCACCTATAATATAATCGGGTGTAACTTCACAAATTCTACAAATATTTGCTCCACCATCGGCTGCGATAATAACGTCAACATCATTTAGTATGTTCTCTATATTGTTAACTTTTTCACCATCAGCAATAATTGCTATAACTTTTTTCCTCATTATCAATCCCTTAGTATCTACAGACATTTTAGTATTTGATTAGAGTTGGTCAAGTTAGATTTGATTGCGGATTAACTAAATTTTTCGATCATATTGATTAATTACTTTTTTAAGAATTGAATCAAAAATAATCCCGGTGAATCCCATGATGATAAAATAGATCAGCATTTCAGGATATTTAAGTAAATATCTAAAGTCAAGAAGTCGGAATCCCATCCCATTATTAACACCCAACATCTCAGCAGCAATTATCACTGTCCAACCCAATCCCCAAATAATTCGAAATAGATTGAGAAGAGAAGAAAGAGCAAGAGGCAACTCAATATGAAGGAACATTTGTAACTGTGATGCTCCCTGAACGTGTCCTTCATCAAGATACTCATGCGGGAGATTAGAAAAATGATTTGAAGCAGCAATTATTGTAGGGAAGAAGAGTGTAATGAACATAATAAAGATTATAGGTAGTTCCCCTAATCCAAACCAGATAATTGCAAAAGGCAACCAGGCAAATGGTGAAATATGACGAATAAAATTAATTATTGGAAGGAACATGTTATTTATAGATGTGGAATGATACAACAGATATCCACCAATTACTCCTGTAATCCAAGCTATAATTGCAACTATTGTTACACGCCAGAAAGATATGAAAAGATCAGAAAAGAGCAGACTAACCGAAGTTCTATTTCCCAGTATCTCTCTAAAAGAAATTCCAAGCGAAATAGCTAAAATTATGAAAAAAATAAGTACGAGAAATCCACCCAGAATTTTCGATTTATTTAATTTTATAGTAAACATTTTCTGGTTTTACAGGATTTACAGCATAACCTTTTTCGATCATTTTATTATAGGTTTTCATTTCAAATTCTTTCATGTTCTCATCTAATCCCATCACATATTTAGTATGATACAAAGACTGTTTTGAATATGGAGGGTATAGTTCATAGAATTCCTCTACAGCTTTATAAGCAGTATCAGGAGATTTATTAAGTTCATCTGTAGCAGTAGAAAGCCCAATTAGAAATATTTTGATCATTTCACTTTTGGAATTAATTGCGTTCTCCGTTGCCGTAATATTACAACAAGTATGTAATGGATAATCATCACCATACCAATGTACAATATTATAGTCGCTATTGAACTTAAATATTGAAGGAACATAAAAACTGAGTGCATCAACTTCACCTGTTTTTAAGGCAGTTGCCATATCCATAGGTGTACGGAAATAAATAAATTCCATATCTAAATTACGTTCTTCAGTCATAAGTTCTGCAAAGATATCTAATGTTGAAGCTCTTAGAACTCCAAGTTTTTTACCCTGAAGTTGATCTAAAGTTTTAATGCTTGGATTCGCAATAATTCCATCACTTTCCCGTTCTAAAAAAGAGATTATTTTCACTTTCTTACCATTAGAAACGTCTAGCCATGCATAAGTGAAAGGAAGAATAGCGACATCAATTTTTCCAGAGATCAAAGCTTCGTTTGTTTCCCAACCAGAAGCAAAATTCTTTATTACAAAATCGTCTCTATTCAGAAAATCTGTGGCTAAGCCAAAATCGAATGTTAGATGATTTAATGACGGTTTTATAATTCCAATAATTAGTTTATCTTTTTTACTATTTGTACAACCAAATAATAGTGCGAATAATAATAATAATCCAATAATTTTTTTCACGTTTCCTCCTTTAAAATTTCTTTCCGAAGCTTCCACCAAAGGAAATCTTTCAGCCAAGATTCGGAAAGTTACGACTGAGTTAAAACTTTCCGAATCTTGCGTTTAAGAATCCCTCTACAAGAAGCTTCGGAAAGGCTGAACTTTTCTTTCATAATTCTTTCATAAACTGTATTACACTACCAATATATAAAAACCACCCTGTACTTAACAGTCAGGGTGGCTAATTTTATTCAACCTAGATCTTTACTGTGAATTTTAATTTTTTTTAACTTAAATTTAAGATTGTGCTTTTAATAATTTCAACGCACTCCATAAGTTGTTCTTCAGTTATAACCAGTGGTGGTGCAAAACGGATAATATGCTGATGTGTAGGTTTGGCGAGAAGTCCATTCTCCTTAAGTTTTACACATACATCCCAAGCTTCAATACCATCTTTTGGTTTGATAATAAGAGCATTTAAAAGTCCCATTCCACGAACGAGTTGAATCAGTGGAGAATCGATCTTTCTCATCTCGTCACGAAATAACTTACCTAGTTTCTCAGCTTTTTCAGTTAGATTTTCTTCAACAACAACTTCTAGTGCAGCCTTAGCAACTGTGCAAGCAAGTGGGAATCCACCGAAAGTAGAACCATGCTCGCCTGGTTTTATTGTTAACATAATCTCTTTTGAGGAAAGAACTGCAGAAACTGGAAGCACTCCTCCTGATATTGCTTTGCCTAATATTACGATATCTGGCTTGATACCTGAATGATCACAACAAAGTAGTTTACCTGTTCTGGCTATTCCTGTTTGAACTTCATCAGCCACGAATAGCACATTATGTTTCTTGCAAATATCATAACAATCTTTTATGTAATTTTCATCGGGAACGAAAACGCCTGCTTCACCTTGGATCGGTTCAACAATAAATGCAGCAACATTCTTACCCAGTTTTTGTAAAATATCTTCCAGGGCTTGTGAGTTATTATAGGGAATTTTCTCCACGCCTGGCGTGAAAGGTCCAAATCCCTTCCGGCAATCTGGATCGGTTGAAGCAGAAACAATTGTAATTGTTCTTCCGTGAAAATTTCCTTCTGCAAAAATTATAATCGCTTTATTTTCTTCAATTCCCTTTTTTTCGTAACCCCATTTTCTTGAAAGTTTTATTGCTGTTTCTACAGCTTCTGCACCTGTATTCATCGGTAAAACCATTTCATAGCCAAAGAACTCTGTAATAAATTTTTCGTATTCACCTAATTTGTTGTTAAAAAAAGCACGAGATGTTAGTGTAAGAATATTGGCTTGATCTGTAAGTGCATTGATGATCTTTGGATGGCAATGTCCTTGATTTACAGCAGAATATGCAGAGAGAAAATCATAATATTCATTTCCTTCTGGATCCCATACTTTTGCACCTTCACCTTTTGCTATAACAACTGGAAGCGGATGATAATTGTGTGCTCCGTATGTTTCTTCCAAATTCATAGATTCTTTACTGCTAATGTTTCCGAATACTAATTTATCTGACATAATATCTCCTGATTTTTATAATTATTTTTAGTATCTTTTTCTTGAAGGAAGGTTAAATGTCAATTTTTTTTCTTCACAATGATTTGCTTGACACCCAAGGACATGAATTTTGGATAACAAAAATGGAAAAAGCAGGATTATGAGAGCGGATTGGAAGAATACAGCAGTAGTAGTTCCCATATATAATTCAGAAAAATATCTACAGGAATTATTTACAAGAATCACCAAATATTTCCCATTAGAAAGTATATTTACAATTGATGATGCTTCAGAAGATAATTCTGCAGAGATATGCAAAAAAAACATGGTAAATTTTGTTGAGTTGAAAACGAATGCCGGTAAGGGAAATGCTTTACAAATTGGGTTTAAAGCAGCTGCAGATAAAGGTTTTAAATTTGCATTTTCAATAGATAGTGATTTGCAGCATAAACCTGAGGATTTCTTCGACTTTATTAACAAACAGAATGAATTAGAACTGGAACTTGTTATTGGTAAGAGAAATTTCTCGCGTAAGAAAATGCCGATTCATAGAATTTGGAGTAATACACTAACAAGTTGGGTTGTTACACGTGCATCAAAGCAGAAAATACTAGATTCACAGTGTGGATTCAGATTATATAATTTACAAATATTAGATGGGATGAAGTTTCAAACTAAACGTTATCAATTTGAAACTGAGATTATTCTAAAAATTGCTAAAAAGAATGGAATAGTTGGCTTTACACCTATCGATACAATCTACGATGGACAAGAGAGTTATATTTCTGGTTTGCGAGACATAAAAAATTTTATCAAGATCGTGCTGTATGAAATGAGAAATTAATGGAGAAATAATGAAGATCTTACTTACGAATGATGATGGATTTGATGCACCTGGAATTACGATCTTAGCGGATGAACTAAAAAAGTACGGACATGATATAATAATTGCTGCACCATTAAAACAACAAAGTGCAAAATCTCATTCTATTACGCTTTTTAAACCAATGAAAGTAATTGAGAAATCTAAACAATGCTACGCTATTTCCGGAACTCCTGCAGATTGCATGATTTTAGCTTCACAACTAATTGTTGATAACTCAATAGATCTGGTTATCTCTGGGATAAATGCCGGACAAAATATGGGTGAAGATGTATTGTATTCTGGAACAGTTGCGGCAGCAATTGAAGCAATGTTCTTAGGTCATAAATCGATTGCAATCTCACTTGCTGCTTATAAAAAACAAAAATTTATTACTGCTGCCAAATATTTGTGTGAAATGCTTGAGAACGGGATTCATAAAGAAATTGTGAAGAACGAAGTTTTGAACATCAATGTTCCAAATTTAGATTATGATGAATTAAAGGGAACAAAAGTTACCTGTATTGGGCACAGGATCTATTACAATTTTATTCGCGAAGAGAAAGATGATAATGGTGAACCTGTTTATTTAATTGGTGGTGATGAACCGCATTGGACAGAAATAGAAAATTCTGATGCTAATGCTGTTAAAAATGGGTTTGTTTCCATTACACCTATTGCGCCTGATTTTACTAAAAAAAATTCTTTTGGACGGATCAGTAATTGGATCGAGGGGCAATGAAATATAGAACTTCTCGAGAAAATATGATAAAATATCAACTTCTTGCCAGAGGAATTACTGATGAAAATGTTCTTAAAGCATTTTTTACAGTTCCTCGGCATAGGTTTGTTCCAACCGAGTTAGAACATTTATCATACAACGATTCTCCACTTAGTATTGGAGAGAGTCAAACTATTTCTCAACCATATATTGTTGCGCTAATGATGCAAACTTTAGAACTGAAAAAAAGTGATAAAGTACTTGAAATAGGTACTGGGTCAGGTTACCAAACAGCACTATTAGCTGAGATTGTGGAAAAAGTGTATACTGTGGAAAGAATTAAATCACTAATTACTGGGGCAGAAAACTTACTAAATGATTTAGGCTACAAGAATATTTATTACAAATTTGGTGACGGAACATTAGGTTGGGCTGATGGATATCCCAAGCAGGAAGAGTTTGATAAAATAATCGTGGCAGCTGCTGCACCAGACATTCCTGAAAGTTTGACAAAACAGCTTGCTATGAATGGCAAACTAATTATTCCTACTGGAAATAGAACCTTACAGCAACTTGTTGTTATTACCAAAACCGAAGATGGATATGTTCATACAAATGAGGGTGGATGTACATTTGTTCCTCTTATTGGAGATGAAGGATGGCAGGAATGAAAAAATCACTTATTATCTTGATTTTACTTTGTGTTGCTCTTTCACTTTTTGCTGTGGGTGGAATTAAAGATAAAATGAAAGCATCAATTGATAAGATTGAAGCTCCTGATGAGATCAAAGTCATGCTCATATCAATGATACCTATTTTTGAGCTTCGGGGCTCGATCCCAATTGGTGTTCATAAATATCAGTTACCATACTGGAAGGTAATTCCCATTTCAATTGCGGGGAATATGTTCCCAATATTTTTTATCCTACTTTTCTTTGATTTTGTTACAAAGTTATTTTTTAAAGTACCCTTCCTAAAAAAAATATTAGAAGCAATTTTTACCAGAACACGTAAAAAAACTGAAGTAATACAGAAATATGAAGAGATCGGATTGATGCTCTTTGTTGCAATACCATTGCCAATTACAGGAGCCTGGACGGGATCATTAGCTGCTTATCTTTTTGGTCTTAAATTCTGGAAATCGATACTATTCATTTTCCTTGGGGTTTGCATTGCAGCTGTTGTTGTATCTTTTCTTACCTCCTTAAAGTGGATTGGAGCAGGTATTGCTGTAGTTGCGCTGATTGCTGCTTTCATTATTGATCTGATAAAAAGAAGAAATGACAAAAATAAAATAAAATGAACTATATCTGGAGGTAGAAATGAAAAAAATGGTATTTAGTTATTTAATGTTTATATTAACAATTTCTGTATTCGCTACAGATGTTTCTGGAAATCAATCTGGAACCTGGAATTTAGCTGGAAGTCCGTATAATATTATTGGAGAGATCACAATTCCAACCAATGAAACGTTAGAAATAGATGCCGGAGTTGAAGTTATTGCAAGTGGGAACTATAAGATAACAGCTTTAGGCAATCTGCTCGCAAATGGTACATTGAACGATACGATCAGATTTTATGGAAATGGCGGATTGAACTGGGGTGGGTTGCGTTTGGAAGATGAAGAGAATGAAAGTGTCTTTGATTACTGCCGTATTTCTAATACCGATGATACAAACGATTATGGGATTCATTCTATTAACAGTCCTGTTCTAATTAATCATTCATATTTTGATGATCACCAAAAAGCCATATCCTTTTCAGCTCTTTCGGCTACAACGCCTTCATATATGGAAATAAAGAATTCAAAAGTTGCTTATGTGCAAAAAAGTGGGATCACTGTTGTAGATAACTCCAACGTATTAATCGATTCCTGTGAAGTTACACGTTGTGGTTTGGGAGCATCTTTTTATGGAGCTATCCAGCTTTCATTGCAGAGTAATTCTCATTCCTGCAGTCCGATGATAACAAATAACTACATTCACCATAATGAGAAGCAGGGAATCACATTGGCGAATCTATTTGGATATGACAACATGGCTCCAATTGTTGAGTACAATGAAGTTAGTTACAATTATACAGGCATTTATCTCTATGTTGGAAAAGGAACCTATAAATGGAATCACATTCATCACAATTTTGTGGAAAATAATCCCGATTCAGGAGCCGGTGTGATGTTGTATGGAAATGGAGCAGATGCAGTTTTTACTTATAACAAAGTAAATAATAATTATACAGGATTTTATCTAACAGCAGATGCAACTGTAAATTTGGGTGATCTTAATAATGCCGATCCTGATGATGACGGTTATAATTGTATTTACGATAATATTTTTTACACTGGTGAAGAATTCAGTATTTATAATGCCAGTTCTGCTGACGTAACAGCAGAAAACACTGTTTGGGATGATGATCCTGCTATTGATGTTACGATCATTGACGGTAATGATAATCCTGCTTATGGAATTGTGGATTATGAACCTACGCTTTCACCTTTTGTTCCACCTGAATTGAATGTAAACATCGAAAATTTATATATAGAAATTGATACAACATATCCAACATTTGCACAACCTACAGGAATAAACATTTATCGGGATGGAGTTCTATTAGAACAAATATCTTTTACTAATATAATCTATTTTGATCCAGTTTATGGAGTTGAAACACTCTATGAAATTTCTATTGTTTATGAAGGTGGATATGAATCCACAATTACAGAAACAATAATTTATATTCCTCACATCCTCAATCCTCCACAAAACGTAACTTCTACGAGTAATGGATATATTACATGGGAAGAACCTGAACCAGGGAGTACTTCTCCATTTTTGCATTATAATGTTTATTTAGATGGATACTTACAGGGAACGACAACAGATTTACTTTTTCAACTTACAGGTTTGGTAAATGGTCAGCAATATCTGGTTGGTCTTTCTG
>Ga0307989_1000298_pt1 | contig 34044 bp, 31 predicted proteins | sample EllFjometagen185_FD_203164 | JGI IMG/M metagenome (GOLD analysis project Ga0307989, IMG submission 203164) | Marine microbial communities from Ellis Fjord, Antarctic Ocean - #185 | ecosystem: Environmental > Aquatic > Marine > Unclassified | place: Southern Ocean | collected 2014-10-08 | reverse complement strand
GCTACCAGGCAAATCATCATTCGAGACCATTCAATTCCGGTGGCAGAACGACATGCGCCACCCCAGCCACCCAAACCACCGGCCGCCAGCATTGTTTCATTGGCGGCCCACTGCCTGGCCAGTGCTTTAATATCCCTCGCAGGGATATTACACTCTTTACCTGCCCATTCCGGAGTTTTGGGAACGCCATCGGTCTCGCCTAATATATATTGTTTCCACTCTTCAAAACCATGGGTCCGTTTTTTTACATAATCATGATCATAGGTATTCTCGGTAATCCAAACATAGGCGATTCCGGCAGCCAGTGCTGCATCAGTACCTAATCTGGGTGAGAACCATTTGTCTGAATATAAACGGGCGGTATGATTAAAATAGGGATCAATGAATATCATTTTCACCCCAAGTTCTTTCAACCAGCGACGTCTGGAGCTACTTTCAAAAGCAGCATAAATACCCCCCGTTGTCTCCGGATCAGATGACCAGAAAACAATGACTTTGGTATTTTTCAGTGCGTCTTCTAGAAGATCTGTTTGTTCAGGATTACCCAGCCGCCAACTAAAGCCCCAATTATGCATTCCTCCCCAATGCCAGCCTTCCCAACTGTCTGGATTGTGATCTGCATAGGTAAACCCGACCAGATTCATGAAACGGAAAAGGGTACTGTGTCTATATCCAACATTCCCCCATAAATGATGAGAACCTGCTGTACATAATATTGAACCAGGACCGAACTCTCTTTTAATTCGGATGGTTTCTTTGGCGACAATATCCAGGGCCTCATCCCAACTGATTCTTTCATAACCGGACTCGCCTCGCTTAGCACAATTGCGATTACCCTCAGGATCAAAATCCACCCGCTTCATCGGATATTCAATCCGATCAGGAGAATAAATCATCGACCTCCAGGCAGCTGTATAGGGGGCTACTGTGGTTTTTCTCGGGGGACTGAACGTTTTTCCCCGGGCTTTAATCTGCCACGATTTTGCATCATCATCCGACAATTCCATCGGAACAATACGGACAATCTTACCCTCTTTTACATCAACAAAGACAGGACCACCGGTAGAACTATTCGTAAGCCGCTGTACATCTTCCATAATACAACCTCCTTAAACAATGAGCATTTTTGACGAGCTTACGTCTTCCAATTCTATATCAAGTGAATTTGATTACCCTGATATATGGATTGCCCTGATTTGTTTTTCTAAAAATAACTATTTCACCAGACCCAGAATTTCCCTGGCCTCATCCGGTGTCGCTATTTCCTTGTTAGCCACTTGGATTAGCTGTCCAGCCTGCTCTACAAATTCACGGTTTGAAGCTGCTAGTCTACCTTTGGAAAAGAAAACATTATCTTCCATCCCGACTCGAACGTGACCACCCATTGCAATACTGGTCAGCATGATGGGAATTGCACCTCTGCCAATACCAAACGCTGACCAAGTTGAATTTCCGGAAATCAGTCCCTTTAGAAAGACCAAATTTTCAACTGTCGCTGCGATTCCACCCGGAGCTCCCATGACAAACTGATAATGAACAGGTTCATTGAGCACACCTTTTTTGACATAATATTGAGCATTATAGATCATTCCCGCATCAAATACCTCAATCTCAGGTTTAACACCATTTTCAATCATGGTCCGTCCGAGTTTTTCCAAAAAAGCGGGTGGATTAAGAAAGAGTGTTGTATGAGCCCAGTTCATGGAACCGGCATCATATGAAGCCATTTCCGGCTTCAGCTCAATCAAATGTGCCATACGTGTTTCATCTGTTGCATCCAAAGCACCAGAAGTTGTCAGATTGATAACGATATCACATTTTGCTTTGATCAATTCAACTGTTTCACGAAACTTCTCTTTATCCATTGATCCTTTTCCCTCATCATCCCGCATATGAAGATGAGCAATAGCAGCACCACCCTGCCAGCAATCATAAACGTCTGCTGCAATTTCTTGAGGAGTTAAGGGAACATTGGGATTATCTTTTTTACCTGGCCAAGCGCCTGTTGTTGCAACAGTAATAATAGTCTTATTTGCTAAATCAGTCATTTTTTTATCTTTTATATTGGTTATTTTATAATGTTACAGCAGCCAGCAAAGCTGGATATAACTTTAGGAGAAGATTGCCTCCTGCTGTAACAGATTTGAGTAAATTGTAATCATGCGTAAATCGCTACAACTCATTTCTGATTCTTTACCAAATGCTTAATTAAACGGGTATTAACTTCTTCAATCTTTTCATCCGTCCACTCCATGAACCCTTTACCGGTCTTGAATCCCAACTCGTTCTGCTCAACTTTTTTCTTCAACAGAGGAGATGGATCCGGTGAGCTTTCCAGATGTTTAAGCACATATTCATGAATAGATAACGTTAAATCTGTTCCAACCAGATCAGCATTTTCCAAAGGACCTAAAACAGGAAGTCGAAGTCCAAAACTATTTTTAATTGCACTATCAACAGTTTCAGCATCAGCTATCCCCTGTTCGACAATCGAAATCGCCTCCCGCCAGAGGGCATGTTGCAGACGGTTTGCCACAAACCCGGGAACATCCTTATTCACCCGAATGGGATGTTTCCCAACACTCTTGAAGAAATTCATCGCCCTATCCATCGTTGAATCTGAAGTAAACTCAGTACGAATCACCTCGACCAAGGGTATAAGATAAGGAGGATTCCAAAAATGACTACCGACAATTCGATCCTTCTTTTCCGCTTTTTTCGCAATTTCTGTTGTACTAATTACAGATGAATTTGATGCAAGAATAACCTCTGGTGCACATAAACGATCAAGATCACAAAATACATTCTGTTTCAGTTCCAGATTTTCAGGGACACACTCGACCACAAAATCAGCTGATTCAGCAGCTAGATTGAAATCAGTGGTGTAGGTGATTCTGTTTAAAATATCAGGGATGGCATCTAATAATTTGGTATTTTGATCAGCCATCACCGTCAGGTTTGACCTAATTCTTTCAAAAATCTGAACGTCTTCAGGTGGAACAATATCATAAGTTGTCACCTGGCATCCTCTTGAAGCAAACACTTGGGAAATCCCACTTCCCATTAACCCTGCTCCAATGACTGAGATATTTTTAAATGTTGGCTGATTCATAATTTTTTCCACCCATATACAAAGATGAGTATTTTTACTTAATGAGATATAAAAAATAAAAGCAACCGTTCACGGGTTCAAAGTTCAGAAGTTCAAAGTTTCTATACATATCTAATTTGTTGATATTTTATCTGTAATATGAATTATTGTTTTACGGTTTGTTCAAAAATCTTCAAAAGATTTGAACTCTCACAAAATAATTTTTCCAAGCTTCTCTTGAATGAAAAGTCTAAAATATGTATAAAAACAACTTTGAACAATGAACACTGAACCTGTGAACGGTTACAAATAAAAAGATAAAAAACCTGCCATAGGCATTATCCTGCTGAATACCCACCATCTGTATCTATAATTGCACCCGTCAAAAAATCTGATGCCTTAGAGGCCAGAAAAACGATTGAGCCAATAAAGTCTTCAGGTTCGCCCAGTCGTCCGATAGGGATTCTCGCCAAAAACTTTTTATAAAAAGCATCATCATCGAACATCCATTGGGTTAAATCGGTACGAAACACGGTGGGTGCAATGGCATTCACATTAATCCCATACTGACCCCATTCACAAGCCAGCGATTTGGCCAATAAATGCACTGCAGCCTTGGCTGGGGCATAAGCCGTATAGTTAGCCATACCCAGATGTCCACGGGCAGAACCAACCAGAATAACTTTACCACCCCGTTTTTGTTCAATCATGACTTTCCCCACCTCTTTACAATAGAGATAAGTTCCTTTTACATTGGCATCCATAACAGCTTGCCAATCTTCAACAGACTGTTCCACAATCGGTCCGACCTTATTCACACCGGCTGACGTTACTAAAATATCAACACCACCAAATACACTGACTGCATCGGCGACAACTTTTTTAACATCCTCATGTTGACTGGGCTCTCCCACAGATATGGCGGCTTTTCCACCTGCTTCTTCGATTTCTTTTTGAATGGGTAGAAGCTTACCTTCTGAACGTCCGGTTAATAGCACATTAGCCCCAGCTAAAGCCAATCCAACTGATAAAGTCTTTCCTAATCCACCGGATGCGCCGGTCACAATCGCTGTTTTCCCTTTCAGATCAAAAAGGGTTGATACAAAGTTTTTATCCATAATTTTCAGCCTTCAATTTTTAGGTTACAAGAGATACTTGCCAGATAGCCAGCATCTCTCAGTAAATATGATAACAGTTTCCGAACAGAGTTTTAGCCCTGCGGATTTGTGATTGTGACCAGCATAGAAGCAGGCATATTGGATTCATTTGTAATTACGCGACCCTCATTAGGTCCCAAATACAAAGAATCCCATTTTTTTAACACCACTGTTTCATCATTGTTTCTGACAGTAACCTCACCCTCTAATACAAAGTAGACCTTCTCTTCCGGATTATCTTCATATCCCCAATCCGCTCCACCTTTCGGTAGAAAATGGGTAACGCCTACCCAGAATCTTTCCAGTCCAGTTTCTTCTTTTCCCTGAATTTTCAGTGCTGTCATATTCGTATGACCAGCAGGACTATAGGGTTTTACATCCTTAAATTCCACTTTTTTCATTTTCAATACCTTTTAGATTATGGAAATGGTTTAAAAAATTCCTGATTAAGTATAATTTACATCCAAAGGTCCCTGAGCGGAGTCGAAGGGGCTTTACAGAGCACTTTATCCCTTCGACTCCGCTCAGGGACCCGATTAAATCAAGTTCATTACAAACATTTAACCTTGCACTAAGATCAACACTCGCTAAATTGGGGGACACTGAACAGATACAAAAAAATCAAAAGAAAATGGTTCCAATATTAATGCTTTTGTCCAGCGTGACCACGGCCTCCTGTTTTTCAAAATTGGCGTATTCAATCTCCAGTCGGTATTCCTTGTTATCCGCTGTTAATTGATCCACCTTAAAATCACCATAAACATCGGTTTCTGTTTGTCCAATTGTTTTACCTTCGCTATCTTTAATCACAACAATCGCTCCATAGGCACATTCCTCCTGTTCTTTGATAGCAGCACTACCCGCAATAAAACACTGCGTAAATCGATACAGGTTTTTATAGAAAACTTGTGGATCCGTTTTAAATTGAGGATTTAAAACATCCAATGCATTTTCTTCTTTTAATTTCCGAAATTCGGCACTGTCCGTATCAATCATTTGCAATGCCCCGGTTGGACAGGCCTGAACACATCGCGGGACTTTCCAGCCATCATCAAGCAGATGAGCACATAAATTACATTTCTGCGGAACTTGCTCCTTTTCGTTCCAATAAATAACTTTGTAAGGACAAGCTCTAACAATATTTTTTTGCCCCTTTGCCTTAATAGGATCAATAATAACAATCCCATCATCTCTCCGATAAACCGCATCATTCTTTGCCGCTTTAATGCAGGGGGCATTAACGCAATTCATACAAAGATAAGGCAGATAAGCAACATCCACCAATGGAAACTGGCCTCTCTCCTGTCGCCGTATTTCTATCCATCGATGATTGTCTTTCGGCTGAGAAGCGGTATAAGGGAAAAAATCATTGCCAACATGCTCGTCCTTACAAGCTAAAAAACAGTTATTACAATCGTGACATCTTTCAACATCAATTATTAGTGTTTTGCTCATGACAAATCCCCCTCCGGTTTGAATGTAACATCTTTAAACTTTTCAATCTGAACCAGGCAGGAGTTTGCTGCCGAACTATGAGACTTTTTTATTATCCTTCGACTGGGCGTCAGCAGGTTGATACACCCTCCCCGATCAGGGGAGCTGCCCGGTTCGCCAATCGGATCATAATTTGCCGATGATTCATAAGAGTGTACGGTTCCCGGTGGCAATCTTTCTGTCACTTGGGCGGCACATATCACCGCACCCCGATCGTTGAATATTTTTACCAGTTCGTTATTTGATATCCCTCTGGCTTCTGCATCCTGTGTATTAATGCGGAGTATCCAGTAATAATAGCCATCGATCTGAACCCGGTGACTTTTCACCTGATTCATAAATCCATCTTTATTGTCATTATTTGTATGAAAACTGTAACGCGGATGGGGTGAAATCAAATGCAAAGGATATTTTCCAAATAACGCTTTGGTATGATGCCCTTCCCATGATTCAATGTATTTCGTCATGACCGGACGTTCAGGATCATCCGGATCAAACCGCTTTAGACTCGAACAGACAAATTCTATTTTACCTGACTGAGTCTGAAGGCCCTCTCCGTACTGCTTTGAGTAATCCCCTGGTAATGGGGCTAACTCGGGAGTATCTTTTTTACGACCTTCGGCAAACGCCCGGAAAGAAACAGGATCTCTTAAAGCTTCGCTGGGAGCAGGAACCACATAATAGCCTTTTTTCAAAAACTTCTTCCATGAAATAAACTCAGGGAGATCCGTTCCGTCAAAAAATCGCTTGCACCAGTCCAATTCTGTCGAACCTTCGGAAAATGGAGACGCAGTTCCTAATTTTTGAGAAATATCATAAAATATCTGGTAGTCTGATTTGGACTCACCTAGCGGTTCGATGCACTTATGTTGAATGACTGCAACCCTGTGATTACACTGATTAAAACTATGCAGGATATATCCGCCGCAATTGGCAAATTCACTGATATCCCAGCGCTCAAATTGGGTACAGGCAGGCAGGATAATATCAGCAAATTTCGCCTCCCCCTCAAACCAGATGGATTGGTTTACCACACATTCCAGATTTTCGGATTGATACATTTTAACATAACGATTGGTATCCATCATGGTACCGATATGAGAGCCACCATACTTATAATAAAGCTTCACCGGGGAATTTCCAGGCGCCGGATATTTAAACTGCATAAACTGACCTTCAATCGTTTTGGGATCTGTTGGATACCCGTCGGTTTTCCCATCAACAATTGCTTCAGGAATATTCAGGCGGGGTACTTGCTGATAAACGGAGTTTACGGTAGGTAGGGTCGGCATCCGTTGGTACACGCTCACACCGGCACCAGTACCCGCCGTGTCACCTGAAAATCCACCATCTGAGTATCCGGGAAAGAAAAAGCTGGTATCTATCGGAGTTCCCTGTTGTAAACATCCCAGATTGACACCTGGTTTTCCCAAACCTCGCATTGCCATCAAACAAACCATTGCCCGAGCCCATTCAGTACCCGTTGCACTTCGACAGGCACCACCAAATCCACTCAAACCACCAGCAGCCAGATAGGTTTTTTTCTTCGCCCATTCACGCGCCAATGCCTTTACATCTTTGGCTGGAATTGTTGTTTCTGCCTCTTGCCATTTAGGCGTTTTTGGAATGCCGTCTTCTTCACCCAGCACATAGGCCTTCCATTCATCAAATCCCGTCGTTCTTTCAGCGATATATTCCTTATCATATAGATCTTCAGTAATCCAGGTATAGGCAATAGCCAGAGCCATGGCATTACTGGTTGCCGGACGGGGAGCAAACCATTTTCCACCATAGAGTGCAGCCGTATGATTAAGGAATGGATCGATGTGAACCATTTTAACCCCAAGTTCCTTCAGCCATCGCCTTCGTATCGTTCCTTCTGATGCACCATATACACCACTGGTCGATTCAGGATCACTGGCCCAGAACACCACCATTTCACACTCTTTCAGACAATCTTCAACGGTTCCATAGGCTTCAGGCGCACCCAGACGCATGCTGTGTCCCCAATGATGCATAGCACCCCAATACCATCCTTCCCAGCTGTCTGGATTGTGAATAACATAGGATGTGCCAATAGTATTGAAAAAGCGCAGCCGGGCACTTAACCAATACCCTAAATTTCCCCAGGTATGATGAGATCCGCTACCATTTAAAATCGCTCCGGGACCGTGTTCAGTTTTAACTCGCTGGATTTCATTGGCAACTATGGTTGTTGCCTCTTCCCAACTGATTCTCTCATATTCTGATTTACCCCTGTTTTGGGGATTTCTCTCGCCATTGGGATCAAAATCAACCCGTTTCATGGGATATAATAACCGGTCTTTTGAATAGACCAATGATTTCCAGGAAAGGGCATAAGCGTTGACAGTTGTTTTCTTAGGCGGGGTGAATGTTTTTCCTCTGGCTTCAATACTCCAGGGTTCCGCATCGCTCTCATCAAAATCAATGGGGGTAATTCGAAGGATTTTTTCGTCCTTCACATATACGAATACCGGTCCACCATTGGTGTTACTCGTATATCGCATCACGCCTTTGCCACAATCAGTTCCGTATTTAGTACCTGCTGTCATCAATAGGCTGAATAATTCAAGAAACCAGGTGGCATCTTCATCAGTACCTTCCAGCGCGAGTTGAAAATTCTTCATGGCGTTTATTCTTGTCAACTGATTCCAAGGGGGCTTCATCAGTTTTAAGGCAATGGCTAAACTTCTAAAAACCATGGAAACTTCAGGTTCAGGATGAATGCCACTTTTGGATTTGACCTTTCCATCCTTAAAGATAAAATACCGCCCCTGACTGTTATCCTTAACCTTAATCTGTACAATAATATTCTTTTTCCTGATCTGGTCTTTGACAGTACCATATCTACCGGCAGCCAACTTCATTAACTTTTCCAACCCCAGTAACATGGTTGAGAACTGTATTTTATCAAATGCCATACACTTCCTTTTTAGTTGCTTGACTCAAAAAATTTCAAAATTAAAATAACTTCTGTAATCTCATTATTTGAGATATTGGTTTGTATTATGAGATTTTTCTCAATGGGTTAATAAATACATGAATAAAAATAAAAAATCAAACACTTTTCCCAATTTTTTCTTACAATATTAAAACACAGGTAAATTGAGTAACTTAGGCCAAATAATATTGAAATTAATCAGAGAGGAATAACTATTTTTGACTGTGGGAGATCTTAATATTCCGGAACAGATTCCGGCTAAATTCCGAACAGTATGAAACAGCATTCTATAGATTAAATACCAGGGCATGCCGTGGGAATAGCCTTTTGGGAAACGTGGATATAGCCAGCAAAATTACCACTGATAAGGAAGCGACCTTAAAGAGGCCGGTAATGGTCACCCCTGTATGGGATTAGTTTGCTACATCAACGCTCATACTCTTAATCGAAGTTTGATTACTTAATAAAAGACCATCTTCTAATACGATACCATTCAATAGTCTGCTTTTATAACTGGATACAATCTAGAAAAATCGAGTACGATTATGAGCACGATTAAGATTAAGAAAAACGGCAAAGCCTTAAAACTAAACTGGCTCAAGGAGCAAGGTTTTCTTAGACTGAAATAAAATGGTTGCTAGCGATTTACTTGATCTACCAAAGTAAAACCAGCCGAAAAGAATATAGCAAAAGGGTTCGTGCAGAGTTCCAATATTGACTGAATCGTTGTTTCAATTTAGCAGCCCTTTTTGAAGGCCTTATCCACACAGCTTTGAATAGTCCGCCTTTACCAGGTAAGCTTCTGAAACAGGCGGGGAATCATACATTATCAAGAAATCTTTTATTTTTCTGATTCGAAACAATCAAGGTTTACGATTAATGATGTAATGGTTATATTTTTTGTAACTATTTAGCTCCCCAACGGGCTTGTGTCCACACAAAATGGGAAGTAACAAGCATTAAATCACAGAATCGCGGTAGTTTGAAGCTTGTTCTTGCCTGTTTCTGACTAAAAGGTCCCTGAGCGAAGTCGAAGGGGCAAAGTGTTCTGAAAGAATCCCTTCGACTTCGCTCAGGGATCTGATTGAAAGTAGTTTGGGGACCCATTTTTGCCAACTTGTTACTTAAAAGCAAAATTTGAGCAGTTATAAAAAATACGAAAGTATCAACTTTTCCATAATTGGCTCAAAGGGCAGAAATACTGGTAAAGACGGTTCTAAGCAAATACTGGTAACAAAGGTTTTAAGCAAATCCCGGCTATACACTAATTGCTAAACGTGAATTTTCTATGATTAAGGACCACCGTCCATATTACATGAAAAAGCTGTATTACAGACTGCAGGACATGTACGTCAATCATTTGATAAAACCCCAATTTACATCGTTAGGGAAGGGACACCAATTTATTCGGCCATGGAACATGGAGGTTATCGGCGAGCCTATTGTTGTCGGGAAACATGCTTACATGATGGGCGAGCAAGGCAACAAGATCAAGTTGGTGATCTGGTCCGCGAATGAGGACTTTGGAAAAATAACCATCGGAGATTATTGTTTGGTGAGCCCCGGAGTGAGAATTACATCAGCGCATGAAATCCGCCTTGGCAACAATTGCATGTTGGCCAAAGGGGCGTACATTACTGATGCTGACTGGCATGGTATATATGACCGAGTAGAATCGATCGGAGATACCGCTCCGGTGATATTAGAAGATAATGTCTGGATCGGAGACAGTGCGATTGTGTGCAAAGGTGTGACCATCGGGGAAAACAGTATTATTGGAGCCGGATCCATCGTAACCCACGATATTCCACCCAATAGTATAGCTGTAGGTAATCCCGCAAAAGTGGTAAAAGAACTGGATCCCACCCTTCAATTCACGAAACGGCAAAAAATGTTTGAAAATCCCAAGCAACTTGCCATGAATATGGATAGTTTTGATAAACATTTTTTGAAGGGGAATACCACCCTGGGGTGGCTACGTTCTATTCTTTTCCCTCGAAAAGGAGATTAGGTATAACTACTTGATCCATCGTCAGCGGATTCTCTCAATCAATCACTCAACAAAATAAATCCATTTAGAGTATCAAAATGTCCACAGAAGATAGCGTTTTATCCGGAAGCATCCTTTCGGTTTTTATTACCTATGCGGTTCCAAATGTCCTGGGCATGTTGGCGCTTTCATCAGCCATAATCATCGATGGGTTTTTTCTGGGGAATTATGTCGGTTCTTCTGCCTTGGCCGCCTTGAACATGGCATTACCTTTGGGGTCTCTGGTAATGGGAGTCTCCCTGATGATTTCTGTCGGTGCCATGGTTCGTTGTGGTAAATACATTGGAGAGGGGAATCAAAAGGCTGCATCTGCAATTTTCACCAAAGCAATAGCGGCGATTGCCGTTTTTGCTGTGATCGTACTGGTTTTCGGTTTTGTTTTTATGGATGGGTTGATTGCATTGCTCGGTGCAAATGAGCAATTGGCCGGCATTGTAAAAACATATCTGCAAATCTACTTGTTATTTACCCCATTTCTGTTATTTGGACTCAGTTTTTCCTATTTTGTCCGAATTGATGGAAGACCCGTTGTTGCATCAGTGGCCTTACTGATGAGTGCGGTTGTAAACATCACTCTGGATGGACTGTTCATTGCGGTTTTGGATATGGGTGTTCAGGGGGCCGCACTAGGAACCGGAATTGCGGAGTTCGCGATGTTTCTGGTATTAATATTTCACTTTTTTTCCAGCAAAGCCAGTTTGAAGCTGGTTCGAATCAAAGACGGCTGGAATGAGATTTTTCATGCGGCTTACAATGGATTGTCCGAGTTTTCCACTGAAGCGTCCGCAGGCGTCATCACCTTAATTTTTAATTGGGTATTGATCAACCGGCTGGGAGTGGAGGGAGTGGCCGCGTTTACGATTGTCACCTATTTACTATTTACTCAGATGATGATTTGTTATGGTATCAGTGAGGCGCTGCAACCCATTATCAGTAAAAACTTTGGGGCCCAAAACCACCGCCGAGTCATGCAGTTTGTAGTTCTGTCCGGATTTATGGTCATGGTAACGGGAGGTCTTTTTATCTTGATACTACTCACAACACCGGAAAGAATCGCCGGATTGTTTTTAAAGTCCGGGGAGCAAAAAGCCATTACACTGGCTGTAGAATTCATCACTCTGTTCTGGCCGGCTCTGCTGTTCAATGGTATCAATGTCATTCTTTCAGCCTATTTTACTGCCATGCAGAAGCCCGCGCATTCAGTGGCCATATCACTTTCCCGAAGTCTGGTGATGCCGGCCTTGTTCATATTCACCCTGCCACTGATCATTGGAAACGCCGGAATGTTTCTGGCGATACCGGCCGCTGAACTGGCAACAGTTATTCCGGCACTATATCTATTTTATCGCAATCGTCCCCGGCAACTGATTGAGGCTGAATATAGTGGTACAAAACCTGATGAGCAGGTAACCATCCTGCCCAATTAGGCAATCTTCAAGCTCAAAGAGACTTACAACACCCTTTTTGATTACTGGAATCTTTTTGGAAGTTGTATTCCGGCTCTTTTTACGACATCTGCGGCATGTATCTTCGCTGTTTCAATCAACTCTATTTCATCCGCAACCATCACCTTCCCCGCTTTCCAGACTGTGTCATAATCATTTATCATTCCCGCGAAGGGGGGAAACTAGGGTGTTAATCAAAATGGTGGTAGTGCCCTGGATCCCCGCCTTCGCGGGGATGACTGGAATATCAGTATTTTATATACTTCATCAATATCAAGCCAATAACGATCTTTCTTTTGTTATGACACAGTCTGTTCGCGAGGATGACAATAAAAGAGTTTCAAAAAACTAATCAGATACCAAATATTAATCACAACCATTTCGTTACGATTTTAAAATACTTCAAAAAGCGGATACGGTGGGATAGATACGTTTTTTACATTAAGAAAAACAGAAATTCAGATTTGACAGGTTAAGGATTCCAGGTTAATTTTTTAAAAAAAGGATGTTTCAAAGAAGACCTATACACTTATGCAAAGCTTCAATACACTGTAAATGCTAAACAACATATAAAAATAGAGCAAATGCTCGATTTTCCTTGACCTGGATTTTTTTCTTGTATATTGTTATTAAAATAAACATTAAAGAATTCAGGACGGATATTTCTAATCTTTCGAAAAATCTATAACTGTCTTGAGTTTGTTTCTTATTTGTTTCAGATATGGTTTCTTTGAATTTTGATTTGCCTAAGAATCTGTATTCCCACATAACCGAACAAAACAGGAGGATGTATGCCTTTTATCCCGTCTGAAGAGCTCCAGGCGATTCTGGACATGATTCGTGAATTTCTCGACAAAGAAATAATTCCGTTGGAAAAAGATCTGGAATCCAAAGGTTTTAAAGCAATCGTTCCCGAACTGGAAAAAAAACGGGAAATGGTCCGTCAAATGGAACTATGGGCACCGCTTCATCCAAAAGATATGGGTGGCATGGGATTGCCTCTGATGGATGTGGCAATGATCTACGAAGTGTTGGGAAGATCCCCCCTTGGCCTTTATGTTTTTGGTTGTCAGGCACCGGATGCCGGTAATGTGGAAATCATCCATAAATTTGGAACCGAAGAGCAAAAAGAGCAGTATTGCCGTCCTAATATCGAAGGAAAAATCAGATCCTGTTTTGCCATGACAGAAGTGGAAGTATGCGGATCAAACCCGACCTGGATTTTAACCACAGCTGTCAAGGATGGTGATGACTATGTCCTTAACGGACAGAAATGGTACACCTCTTCGGCTGATGGCTCTGCGTACAGTATCGTTATGGCGGAGACTAATCCGGAAGCGGAATCCCCTCATATGCGCTCCAGTATGATCATTGTTCCCACGAATACACCGGGTTTCAATATTGTCCGTAATATATCTGTGATGGGACATGAAGGCAGTGACTGGGAAAGTCATGCTGAAGTTAGTTTCCAAAACTGCCGCGTTCCCCAGTCAAACATTCTGGGTGGTGAAGGGATGGGATTTATGCTAGCCCAGCAACGATTGGGACCCGGTCGAATTCATCATTGTATGCGCTGGGTCGGCATCAGTAACCGCTGTTTTGAACTGATGTGTTCACATGCAAAATCACGACGAAGAACGCCCACTCAAACACTGGCGGATTCAGATATCATTAAGTCCTACATCGCTGATAGTGCCGCTGATATTTTATCATCCCGACTGATGGTATTAAATGCAGCCTGGATCATTCAAAATAAAGGCGTTAAAGAGGCAATGAAGGATATCTCCATCATTAAATTTTATGTGGCCAATGCTATGGGCCGGGTTATTGACAGAGCACTGCAAGTTCATGGTGGACTGGGCATGTCAGACGACACACCGATTGGCATGTTTTTTCGACACGAAAGAGCTGCCCGAATCTATGACGGAGCAGATGAAGTGCATAAGCTCAGTGTTGCCAAGCGAATTTTGCGGGAATTCTAGTTTACTGATCAGACTAAAGCAGATCTATAAAACACCGTAGCGTGGGCAACGCCTTGCCCACGCAGTGGAAGATATTAAATACAAAGATGGACAAAACGTTGTCCATCCTACCAGACATGAGCAACTATTTATAGCGCGAGCTGAATAGATACATCTCCCGTTCAATACTTCAAGATATTATTTCCATAAGCCAATCAACCAAATTCAACGGTGTTAAAAAATCAATTTGGGTCTGGTATAAATCCATGGAAAGATCCAATGACATATTCAGGATGGCTAAACGCTCGACTGGATATGCGGACAAGAAACTGTGAATCGATTTTCCAATAATGGGTTTCTTCAATTCTGTTGATTTAACTTCTAACGCATATATTTTCCCCGCATACTCTATTACAAAATCTACTTCTGCCTTAGACTTACTACGCCAGAACTTAACTTCACTTTGAAAAGGCAACATCTTATACATCTCCGAAAACACCCAATTTTCCCAGAGTTTCCCTTTGTCTGTTCTCAGTTCCATATCCGCTGAGAACGCGTTAAGCAGCTGATTACGTATCCCATTGTCAATAAAAAAGACCTTGGAAGCGCCAATTATTTCACGACGTTTTCCATGGGCAAACGGACGTACTTTTTTAACAATATGGCTTTCATCCAGAATTTCGATATAAGAATTAACCGTTCCACTATCAATCCCGCATAAAGATGCAATTTCAGATATATTTACAACATCTCCCACCTGTTTTGCCAGCAATACCAAAAGCTTTCTAAAAGCATCAATCCTTTTTATTTTAAACAGGTCGGATGCATCTCGTAGAATCAATGCGTCAACAAGATCGCTTAAAAACAGCTTTTTATGTTCAGCAGTTGGCGTCATGTAAACAGCTGGATAGCTCCCAAATAAAAGCTGATGAAGGATGGCAATATTACAAAACTGAGCTTTTTGAAAAGAATTGGCAGGTTTGTGGTGTTTTAATAATTCAACCAGCGAAAAAGGCAATAAGCGGCTTCTTATTGCTCTTCCCGCTAATGACTCTCTTGTTTTGCTTCTTAAATCAAAAGACGACGATCCGCTCACCCATATTGGAATATTGAGTTTAGAATCAACTAATCCCTTAATAAACAAACCCGCCTCTTCCATATGCTGCACTTCATCGATAAAGATCGCTTTAATGAACGAAAACTCCTCTTGAAAATTGGATACAAATTCCGCAACATTAAAATCAGTTGACCGTAATAATGGGTCCTCCATGTTTAAAAATAAGATGTCCGGCAAATACTTTTTAAGCTGATGCCAAATTAAAGTTGACTTCCCCGCCTGCCGCGGACCCACAATCATAAATGCCCGATTTGTGAAAGTCGTTACCGATTCCAACGTTCGATTGACATAATCCGGTGGAAAAAATCTCGAAATCGTTTTATCGGCATCCGCTGGATTTAATAGCCAGGGATTCAAATGTCCAATTCTATTTCTCAACTCAGTGCTAAACATGTTTTTTCCTGTATTCTACACCTTTAAGCAGGATATTTTTTTCTAATCCAAAATAGTCGACTTATTTATGATAAGTATTCCAATATAGTCGACTTAATATGGATTGTCAATCATATTTAGACGGGTTAAATAGATCTTATAAAACTTTTTTCCACTTCAAAAAATTAGATGAAAAAGTCTGTTTAAAGATGAAACTCACCATTGATATCTGCTGTTTCAGGATCATCGCTGGATAGATCGATGATTCGCTGGACAATGGGTCTGACTTTATCTTTTCTGCGTTTTCCGGTTGAAGAACTACCGTCATAGCACCTAGGCACAATTCCCCACAATTTGTTTTCATCAATCCCCGCATGTTTGTGACCGTACAAGATGGCATCGATGTTTGTTCCCATGGCATCGTGTTTCATGACTACATCCTGAAGCTTTTTTATTTCATCCACTTCCGGCTTGCCATAGGCGCTGAATAACCGATGATGAAAATAGATCACCCTTTTCGCTGATTTTAGCACCCTTGGATCTGCCAGCATTTTATCCAGCCTTCTCAGTTGTTTTTTGCTAAAAGCCCCGGTTCCAATCCGAACAAACCGATATTTACGGAAGCGGCCTTCCATCGAGTTCAATCCGATAAATGAAATCGCATGATCGGTATCTTCATCAACGATATTTAAAACCGGAAACCGTTTCTTTCGTACTCCTATTTGATAGGAGTGATCTTTGAATAGGATTTCTTGAAATGCGGTACAGAAATAGTGGAAATTCTTTTTTTGATATGATTTTCCCTTTTTATAATCGTGATTCCCTGGTACCAGAAAAACCTCGAATCCTGCATCCGATAAAATTTTAATCTTGCTTAACACATGGTTATAGGCCTCCCGACTTACACGATGAACAATATCACCGGTAATAACGATGACAGTGGAATCATTCTCAACGGCAGCGGATTTTATGATATTTTCAACTATCCGATCAAATACCTCTGTCAAATCAGCACCACCAAATCGCTTTTTATTGACTGCACCGAGATGGATATCGCTTAAATGTATAATTTTCTTCATCATATTTTTATGATTTAATAAATTCTCACCAGCTAAAAAACCGATTAAACAGTTGAGGATCATCAAAATGAGTACGACCGATCAATGCCGTTGGATGATGTCCTCTCTGACGCATTGCGCCGACTTCCGGAATCCCCATAGGAAAAAAGAAGTAGGGCTCCACTCGTTCGGTCCCTTTTCCAATTCCCCTTTGATCAAACATGCTTTCAAATGTTCCATCCTCTTTAGGCAGTGATTCCAGCTCCCGGTAAGGCACCAAATTATAAGAAATCTGTTTCTCAGCCTCTTTAAAAAGATCAATGTGCTGTGCCTGATGCCACCCACTGTTAATTCTAACTGATAATCGCCTGGATGGAAAGCCGTCCGGTAAATCCGCAGGAGTGACAGGATCCAAGCCCATATCAACGGCTTTTACCTGTTGTACCCCATTTCGATTGGGAATAAATACATGTGAGCAACCACAATTATTCATCATATCGACAACTACAGGAATGCCGGACCGATCCAGCGTAACCCTTAGTGTCAATCCATCCATATCTCCCCGTTCATACCATGGCGTCAGTTCTCCTAATCTTCCTGAATTCCAAAATACGTAATTGATTTGTAAAACCGGCAATTGCTGGATATAAGCATGTGAAAAAAAGTAATACACCACCGGTTTAGTGCGATCGATTCCCAGTCGACCATTTTTCCATATAACGGTACCCATTTTATCCCAGTCAGCAGCGACATCCTGATTATAGACAGGTGCAAAAAAAGCGAGCAAGATTCTGTAAATCATCCGGAGTAAAGATCTGACGATTTAGTTTATCCTGAGGGACCGCACTGAAAAGGTTCTGAATATCCGCTTGAGAAAATCTATTTTCTGAATCAGGAATATATGCTGTCAGTTTACCTACAACAGGGAGATCTTCCAACGGTGTCTGGTACCACTGGCGAATTTGATCAAAAAATCCATTACTAAAATAAATCACCGGTAACGCAACCACCGGATAAAGTCCAAACACGCGCAAGGTCGTTGAGTAATCATCCGGAAACTGAACCGATTCTTTCACTGTCTGGTAATAACCTGTTATCCCTTGTTCCACCTTTAACAACCCATCAGAAACCGTTTTAATGAGTTCCATCAGTTTCTCTCTACTGGCATCGTCAGATGTACCTGCCTGTTCCAATATATTGATAACGGATTGTTGAGGCAAGTTTTGCACCTCCAAATATCGCGCATCCAAATCCATTTGTTGAAGATTTTGTACCCACTTTTGTGTTTCTGATTCCGATCTCAGATATTTTTTCGCCTCTTCCAAAAATCGATCCGTTCGTAAATAGGGAAAACCTTCAACGGGTGCAAATCGGAAGTTCCTGACGTGATGTTGGTCTATAGTTTTATCCACCATTTCCAAAAACTGCCTGCCTTCGGCATGGGGTGGGATCTGGCGAAAAAAATCCTTGGATACCTGGGAAGAACAACCATTTATCCAGAGCAGACTAAAAATAAAAACAGCCGAATAAAAATAGACAAATGGTTTTCTCAAAACTTTCATATGATCAAATAAACGGCTATATATTCTGTTCATAATGGGTTATGGGCTATAAGTGCACTGCATATTTCGGTTTCACCGCTTGTCGCTTGATATTTTCCGTTGTTTGTAAAACAGATGAGCTAATGGTCCAATTAACAAATAACGCCGGCAGTGTTCCACCAGGATCGCTGAAACCCATCCAGGTGGATCGGGTCTTTTGCTTACCATCAGGTTCAAGTACCCAAATGGCAAGATGAGAAGTCACCCGAACATGATCCAGTTTATCCTCCAACAGATTGGGAACAGCCGTATAGGTGATAATCACCTTTTTTGGGCCCGGCTGATGTTTAACTTCAACCCGGTTCACCCAGTCCCGGTCCTCGATCGGCCAGGGAGCTTTAATGGCCATGTAATAAATTTTACTGTTTTCACTCTCTTTTTTAACCGTATAAACCGTTGTAGTATCCTGCACCCATTCCGAAAAAGCCTCAACATCCAGAGCCATTGAGACAATACTGGCTATCGATGTATTAATGATTGTTTCAGACCGATAAGCTTTAAAGCCGCTTTCCGGAAAAGCCTTAACAAATATACGAATCCCCGATTGCTCCATCACGTCTTCCCATCCATCTTCATCTACCAATTGATCCATTGTCACTCCGGCTACTCCATCAACGCCGAAAATAAATAGAAAAATAAAAACGATAAGGCATCTCTTCATGGTTTTAGTATTAAACTCCTCATTTGTTATTTTCAAAACCCAGACTTTTTCCCTTGGAAATTTGGGACTGACAGTAAAGCTGGAATCTGCCAAAATGAATTTTTGCATTGTTCAGCAGGTATATGATCATTTTAGAAAATAGAGGTCCAATCGTGCAACCCATTAAAACAAATTCAATTCCTAATTTTACAATTCTCATTTTTCTTTTTTTATTTTTTACCATTGGAAGCCTGACTCCTTTAAATGCCCAGATTCCCGACCGAAGAAGCACCACCTCTGATGAAGCATTGGGCTGGCTTCTCGCCCCAGCACCGATCAGCATCAGCGGAGTCGGATCGGCTGTCTTGTTAACCGGTTTACTTTCAAATTTTTATGAGACAACAGATGTGATGGCGGTTACTACGCTTGGACAGGGTGATTTTGATATGACGGTTATGACGCTTCAGGAATTCCCTATTGTTTTTGAAAATGTCCTGTTGTATACCGGAACCTATCGACAAAAAATCCCTTTTACCGCCTATGAAAGAGGCATTGAATCTGACAAAGACGAATTTATTTTACCCCTCAGTCAGCATAACGGAATATTCGGTCAGATAAAACTGAACTTCTTTGAAAGACGCTGGGAAGTTATGTACCAAATGGGTGAAGGGACAAGTCACTATCTAAAAGTATTTGATAAGGATGGAAACGAGTTTGCAGATGTTGACCATTCAGAGCGGAAATATTCCAGTGTGTCCTATGCAACGATGGTTGACTTAACTGACAGTCGAACAGACCCCCGTCGTGGAATCCGACTGGGGGCCAGAGCAGTGATCCCTACCGGTAATTCTGATTCGGATGTCAGTGATTACTATACAGCCAATTACAATATGACCGCTTATCTTCCTATGTTTGACAGCGATACACTGGTATTCAACGCCTTTAGATCATCTGCAACCGTGACCAGAGAAGGAATTATTGATGAAGCCGAAATGCGGCAGAAAAAAGGACTAGGTTGTGTGCAGGGCATGCCCCTTTATGAACTATGTTATGCTGCTGAAACGCAGAAAATAAAAGATCAGTTGGCTGCCAATCGATTTGGAACAGCTGCCTCCCTTGGCGGTCCAAACCGTTTAAGGGCTTATGACATTGGCAGATTTCGAGCTGCTAATTCAGCGTATTTGGGGGTAGAATACCGGTATAATTTTTCTGCCGAAGCCAACCCGGTCAATCTCTATTTCCTGGGAGGAATAAAAACCCTGTTTCAGTTCGCATTTTTTGCCGAACAGGGAAGTGTTCACGATGATGCCAGCAAGCTATTTGAAGTCAGTAAGCCATCATACGGAGCCGGATTTCGAGCCATTATTTCCGGTTTGATTTATCGATTTGATATTGCTACCGGTGACGAAGGGACTAACTTCAGCCTGTTTATTGACTACCCGATGGAGCTAAATCCTATCGCCAGCTAAGATAATTGTTTTCAGTATGTGTAAAATTGTTTTAAATGGTCTTAATCTGCTAAATCAAGATTTGCTCATAAAGTTTATGTTGCGTGCTTTAATCAGTATGGATATACTTTGGATATACATTAAGCCAATGGAGGAATTATGCATACAAAAATTCAAAAATGGGGCAATAGTCAAGGTCTCAGACTTCCCAAGGTGCTTTTAAATGAAATCCAATCAACTGTCGGCGATGAAGTCAAAGTGTATTCTCAAGAGGGCAAAATCATTATTGAACCTATCAAACAAATCCGGGGAAAATTTAGTTTACAATCTCTAGTTGAAAAAATTCCAAAGAAATATGAAGCAGAAGAAATTAATTGGGGTAAACCAACCGGAAAAGAGGAATGGTGATGTCATATATTCCTCAAAAAGGTGATTTTGTTGTTTTGACTTTTGATCCACAATCAGGACATGAGCAAAAAGGAAGAAGACCCGCCTTAGTTATAAGCAATACTCTTTTTAATCAGCACACCGGTCTAGCTATTGTTTGCCCGATTACCAACACTGATAGGAATTTTCCTTTTCATGTAAATATTCCACAGGATTCATCCCTGTCAGGATTCATTATGGTTGAACAAGTAAAATCTGTAGACTTCAAAAAACGAAAAATCAAGTACATTGAGAAATCACCAGATGAAACCATGAATGATGTGCTTGGAATTCTGGATGCTTGCATTTATCAAGAAACATAACAAACTATTTTTTTTTGCTGATTTTCCCAAACCTTCATACCCAGCCGGATTTCGAGCCATTATTTCCGGTCTGATTTATCGATCTGATATTGCCATCGGTGACGAAGGGACTAACTTCAGCCTGTTTATTGACTACCCGATGGAGCTAAATCCTATCGCCAGCTAAGATAATTGTTCTCAGTATGTGTAAAATTGTTTTAAATGGTCTTAATCTGCAAATTTCTGGGTATATTCTCGCATTCCATCAACGATAAATTTTGACCGATCTCTCTCACCTAGCTTACCCCTTGTTTCATCGATCTTTGAAAGCACATCAACAGGGAAAACAACATTGATCCGTTTTTTAGTACCTTATAAGTCATTTTCTGCGTTTTTTTCGCAGAAAATGCTTTTAAGGTACTTATCCTGTTTATAAGGGCTAGGGGTATATGCCTGTAAAATTGCATCATCCACAGGAACGGGTATCACAGTTTTGTTCTTTGCTTTAAATCGCCTTTCCATTTCCTCAAAGGATGAGGGGGGGGCTTTTGATGAATTGTGACTCACTATTGGCCAGGGAAGCCGCAAGCGCATCAATGGCCATGTCGTAAGCTTCGTCAAAATCCTTACCGAATGTAAAGCAGCCTTGAACATCAGGGAACTCAACCTCTATGGCTTCATCTGTTTTGGTGAAAACTCCGTGATAATGCTTTTTCATTTCTCTTCGTCTCCTATGTACAAACCCTTATGTGCTTATTTGATACCAGTAGCCTTAAGAATGCTGCCCGCTGTACCTTTCGGAATATCCCTACTGGTATTGGCGGAAAACCTCTCTTTTTCCACACTCCATGGCGTCCGCCTTCTTGTTTCTCAAATCCAGCTTTTTTCAAAAGTTATGCTAGTTCCCACTTTGTCATCGTTAGTCTTTTTCTGTGCGTTGATATGACCTGAAATCATGTGGATACCCACATAATTTCAAGAAAATAATTCACTTTTGGAAAAGCAATTTTTTTTTAGCCTTTAATCTAATGATTTTACAGACTAGAAAACTTTAAAAACTATTTGTTGATTTCTGGTACTTTCTTCTTTAATTTTTTGCAACCTTTGTGATGTGGTCAAGTAAAAATGGACACGTTATCCTCTCAAAATAATATTACTCGTTTGCAGATCCAGATCCCAGGTGATAACGGCTTCGCCTGATTCAAGCTGCTCGATCACCCTATCAACCTTATGCTCCATAGACCATTCCGAATCGCCATAATATGTACCATCCCGGGTAATATACTCTTCGATCATTGCCCTGAGAGATTTCGGCTCTAATTTTTCATACGGGACTTCTACTTGTTTTGTTGCCATTAATAAACCGTTATATCCTTATCAGTGAACAATTTTCATCTACTGAAATGCCGGTCTTGCTACCATCTTCTTTAGCCAGTTACCAATATTTGGAAATGGCGACAAATTATTTTTGACCAGCAGGTTGATTAAAATAACCGATCCCATGTTGATATCTGCCAGCGTAAAATCCAGCCCGATCATATAATCGTTCCGAGCTAAATGATCGTCCAGAATCTGATGGTAAGGAATTAATGCCTCTTTGGCCTGCCTGATGACGTCCTCATCCTTGTTCATAAGCAGGGTAAACAGGTGATTTTGTACATACAAAATAGCCCAATAACTCCATTGATCAATTTCAGCTGACTGCTCCAAAGTATTCCCTAGAAGTTCCGGTTTGTATTTACCGGCCAGATAACGATTAATAGCCATTGACTCCCAGAGGACAAGTTTACCATCAATCAGACAGGGAACTTTACCATTGGGATTCAGCTTTAGAAAATCCGCTGATTTGTGTTCTGCTTTGGAAAAATCGACGGGTACTTCCTCAAATTCAATTCCCATTTCCTCCAACAGAATATGGCATCTAAAAGCGCTGGTCATTTTTGAACCATAAAGCTTGATCATTTCATCCTCCACGATTTAGTTAAACATTTTTTCACCCAAAAAGAAGTGAATGAGACTACCAGATCCAATTGCCATTAGAAGCGTCTTAAAAAGGTAAGGTAAAAGAGAAAGTCGCACCTCCCATATCATTATTAGTTGACCAGATCTTGCCCCCATGCGCCTCTATAAATTCTTTGGACAGTCTCAGCCCCATACCATATGCACCTGATATCATCTTATTTGCGTTCTCATATAATTCTTCGAGCGTAATTGGAATATTTTTGCCTTTCCCGGGTATTCCACCCGCTTCATCAAGCAGATCAACTTGTAATTCATCCTTAAACTTGAGTACTCTAAGTATTATTTTAGTTGCCGGTTGTGATTGTTTTATCGCATTGAGTATCAAATTTTGTAACACTCTTAAAATTTTAATGTAATCAACGTGTACATTGCAGGATTCCTCTGTTTTCTCAATTATCAAGTCAATTCTATTTTGTTTCAACTTGACACGGGTACTCTCTTGACTGATTCGAAATATTTCAAATATGTCTATTAATTGCTTCTCTATAACCAGGTTCCCACCTTCAACCAATGTCTGGTCCAGGCTATTTTGAATAAAAGTATCTAGCATTTCCGCAGAAGATTTTATATTTTCAAGATATTCTCTTATTTTAGGGTCCTCAACCCTTTCATTACATAAGTGCGTATATGACAATATATTATGAATAGGGTTTCTGGCATCATGACTGAAATCAGAAATCATATTGCCCATTTTTGTTTCTTTCTTGATAACTTCGGTAACGTCTTGAGACATACCAAAAAAACTAAGTGGGTTATTGTTCTCTTCTCTCAGAATGGTAGCATTGTGTTCAATCCAAACCCTCTGACCATCATTTTTTATTTGCTCAAAAACAAAAGTTCTGATTCTATTTAAATCAGTTTTTTCAGAATTCATTTCATTTTCCCATTCATGAATAGCTAATCTTGCTGCCTGCTCATTAGACTCTTCAGTGAAGGTAGTAACTCCCACTTCAATATTTAAAAGATCTTCTGGCTTATAACCAAGTATCTGCTCAACATTAGGGCTGAAATATTTCCAGCTTAAATCCGTAAAATCTAAAATCCAGAAATAGTATTTAGTCATACGATTAGCGAGTACATCCATCATATTCGCTTTTTCATGTAGCAGCTCTATCTTCTTTATAAAATGGTCTGGTACTTTTGAAATTAGATCTTCCCATGCATCTAATTTTTTAATCGTCATACCATCATTGGGAACTATTGTTTCTGCAGCCATTTCTTGTCTACCACCTTTTTTACAAATTTTCAAAAACCAGCGTTTTTTCAGATTTTCTTTTTTTACACTTTCACGATAGCAGTTGATTGGATATATACTCTTATGCGCATAGCTATTTGTACACTTTTTCGAATGAGTCTGGCAAACCGGCAAAAACAAAAGAGAATCATAATTTTTACCCCGAAATGTGAGCTATTAATCAAGTTGTCATTTTTCAAATGATTACCAGAGGTGAAAATACTGATTCCGTTTGCTTTACTGCAAAAAAGTGCTAAACTGGCAGGTAGAATTGTTAGAGATTAAGTGAATTAGCGTAATCTGGAAGAAAATGACATCGTTTTTTCAAAATATCAATAAAATTCTTTTTCTCCCCGAAAAACCAAGCTAAGAACATGATGGAACCTGATTAGGAGCTCAATATGAATAATGATATTTTTAGCTGCCGAAAATCTGTGACACTTAAAGCTGGATCTGTTGATATTTATCACCTCTCTTCCCTTAACCTGCCAAACTCTGACCGTATTGAAAAATTGCCATTTTCCATTAAAATACTTTTGGAACAGGCCCTGCGCAACCTGGATAATTTTCAGGTCAATGAAAAGGATATTAAAGCGTTAGCCAATTGGCAGCCAGATGAAACATCCGATCAGGAAATTCCATTCAAACCGACCAGGGTCCTGTTGCAGGATTTTACCGGTGTTCCTTCGTTGGTAGATCTGGCTGCATTAAGAAGTGCCATGCAGAAACTGGGAGGCGACCCTTCAGTCATTAATCCACGGGTACCCGTTGATCTGATTATTGACCATTCTATTCAGGTTGATGCATATGGAGCACTGACTGCTCTGGAAACAAATATGCAAAGAGAGTTTGAGAGAAACAAGGAGCGGTATGAGTTTCTGAAATGGGGACAACAAGCTTTTGAGAACCTTCGCGTCTTTCCTCCCGGAGTTGGCATTGTCCATCAGGTCAATCTAGAAAACCTGGCCAGCGTGGTTCAATCCAGAGATGGTTTAATATTTTCAGATACCGTTGTCGGGACAGATTCTCACACACCCATGGTTAATAGTTTGGGAGTGCTGGGCTGGGGAGTCGGAGGTATTGAAGCGGAGTCAGTGATGTTGGGACAGCCCATCTATATGAAAATTCCGGATGTGGTCGGGTTTAAATTGACAGGAAAGCTACGGCCGGGAACTCTGGCAACGGATCTCGTTTTACGGGTGGTCGAGATACTCAGGGGAGTCGGAGTTGTTGAAAAATTCGTGGAGTTTTTCGGTGACGGTCTTTCCGAACTGAGCTTGGCCGATCGTTCTACCATCGCCAACATGGCTCCTGAATACGGTGCAACCATGGGATTTTTCCCCACGGATCATTTGACCCTGCAGTATTTAAGATCAACCGGCAGACCCGATGACCTGATTGAGCGGGTCGAAGTATATTCCAAAGAACAGGGAATTTATCGAACCGATGGAATGACCGCACCCGGTTTTTCACAAATCGTTGAACTGGATCTGGCCACTGTCGAACCTTCGATTGCCGGCCCCAAACGTCCGCAAGACCGAATATCTATATCTGATGTCAAAGAGAAATGGCAGGAAATATTAAAAGCGCCCATTGCAGAAAGGGGTTTTGCGCTGAACAATGACGAAATCCAGCAGAAATCGAAAATTGAACCATCACCCCAACGAACACTGAGTCACGGTTCGATTGTACTGGCTGCCATTACATCCTGCACAAATACCAGCAACCCTTCAGTGATGATTGCGGCCGGACTATTGGCAAAAAAAGCGGTAGAGAAAGGGCTTCAAATCAAACCTTGGATTAAAACATCGCTCGCGCCTGGCTCTCGCGTGGTTACAGATTATCTGGTCAAAACTGGACTGGATACCTATCTGGAAAAATTGGGGTTTTATACCGTCGGGTATGGCTGTACCAGCTGTATTGGAAATTCAGGTCCTCTTGCTCCTGAAGTCACCAACGCGATTGATGAGCATAATCTGGTGGTCGCATCCGTTCTTTCCGGAAATCGTAATTTTGAAGGTCGGGTCAATCCCCACACCAAAGCAAATTTTCTGGCGAGTCCGCCACTGGTGGTCGCTTATGCCATTGCCGGAACCATTGAAACAGACCTGATAACCGAGCCATTGGGTAAAGACACAAACGGCAAGGATGTGATGCTTAAGGATATCTGGCCAACCACTGACGAGATTAAAACATTGGAGGCCGAAATAACCCCTGAAATGTACCAGAAAAGATATCAGGACCTGGACTCTTTGTCACCGAGGTGGAGTGCCATTGAATCCGCAGATGATGCTGTTTACAATTGGAATGAAGCTTCTACCTATATTAAAAATCCACCTTTTTTCACTAATCTCTCCCAGGAAATCCCCGCAATTCAACCCATCAAAGACGCCCGGGTACTGGTAAAAGTGGGTGATTCTGTCACCACTGACCATATCTCACCTGCCGGGGCCATCGCCGATGACTCTCCGGCGGGTAACTATCTCAGGGAGCATCAGGTAAATCTCGCAGATTTTAACTCCTATGGTTCTCGGAGGGGAAATGATCAGATCATGGTTCGGGGTACCTTTGCTAATATCCGCTTAAGAAACCAGCTGGTGCCAGATGTGGAAGGTGGATTTACAGTTCATCTGCCCACAGATCAGCAGATGTCGATTTATGAAGCGGCAGAACTTTATAGAAAAGACAACACTCCATTGATTGTGCTGGCCGGAAAAGAATACGGAACCGGTTCATCCAGAGACTGGGCTGCCAAAGGAACCATTTTATTGGGCATCAAGGCAGTAGTTGCGGCCAGCTATGAACGGATTCATCGGTCCAACCTACTGGGAATGGGCGTGCTTCCCCTTCAGTTCAAAAATGGGGCTTCTCCGGAAAGTTTAGGATTAACCGGAAAAGAGACCTATTCCATCCAGGGATTGTCGGATGATTTGAAACCCATGCAGGAACTGATTTTAAAAGCAGACAATCAGGAAATCCCCATAATCTCACGGCTGGATACACCCGTTGAAATTGAATACTTCAAAAACGGCGGAATCCTGCATACGGTTCTGAGAAAATTTTTGAAGGGTGAATCCTGATTGTTAATAAAACCGGTAGGTGACTACAGCACCTTAATTAATTCAACTTCAAATATCAATCCGGCGTTCGGTGGGATAACCCCACCAGCGCCTTGAGCGCCATACCCCAATTCAGGAATGATATAGACTTCCAGCTTGGTTCCTTCTTTCATCAACTGAAGTGCTTCAGTCCATCCTTTAATCACCGCATTGACGGGAAACTCAGTTGGTGTTCCTCTTTTATAGCTGCTGTCAAATTCAGTTCCATCAAGAAGTCTTCCCGCATAATGCACCCGGACCAAATCTGTGGGACCCGGTTGCTTTCCTTCCCCTTCTGCCAGAACTTTGTACTGAAGTCCTGAATCAGTGGTTATCACGCCTTCTTTTAACTTATTTTCCTCAAAAAATTGGATCAATTGTGAATCAGTCATTGTTCGGTTCTGTTTGTTAAAATGTTATTATGTTGGTTACGATTAAAACAAAAAGAGCTGATATTCAGCCTGCAAATAGTATATCGCTCTTTCAGTTTTTAATCTTCATACTTTATCAATTTTTACCATAATTCAACCAATAGACTGAGAATATAGATATAATACATGTACCCCAACATATATTAAAATAATTTATCTAAGTTTAACATCGGCAATATATTACTTGTACTTCTGATATTTTTAATTTATAGTTATTTTATATTAGTTAATTAGATAAATTTTATATCGGAAAGGAGATCGGCAAATATGCATAGCGACCCAAATCAAATGACCCCATTTTTTCCAGAGATGGGAGCTGAACTGGAAGAATTAGGGATGGATGTCGTTCAAAAATCATCAGATTTGGGTGGTCGCCTTCATCCGATTACTCAGCAACAACTGGTTGAGTTTTTGAGGATCACAAACAGCTATTATTCTAATCTAATTGAAGGGCATAACACTCACCCTGTAGATATTGAGCGGGCTCTACTAAAGGATTATTCAGAAGAGCCTTACCAACGCTTATTACAAATCGAAGCTAGAATCCATATTGAAGTTCAAAAACGCCTTGAACCAAAAATATTTGATTTGAATACTCAAATCTGTTCAGCAGATTTTATTCGCACCATTCATCAGTTATTTTATGAAAGACTTCCGGTTGAATTAAAAAAGATTAAAAATCAGAAGACCGGTGAAGAATTGGAAGTTATACCAGGAGAGATTAGAGCTCATGATGTTATTGTAGGGCGACACCTGCCACCAAAGCCTTCCGCAGTATTGCCTTTTTTAGACCGTTTCAATGAAATTTACAATCCTCAGTCACTTAGCGGTACACAAAAAATTGTTGCCATCGCCGCTTCCCATCATCGCCTGTTGTGGATTCACCCTTTTTCCGATGGTAATGGTCGTGTGGCTCGTTTGTTTTCAGATGCTTATTTACACCATACATTGAAAACGGGATACGGACTGTGGACGATCAGTAGAGGTCTGGCCAGGCATCAAAAAGACTACTATTCGGCTTTAACCCAGGGGGATTCAATGCGACAAGGTGACTATGATGGAAGAGGAAACTTATCTCAAAAAGGGTTGAACTATTTTTGTCAGTTTTTCCTGAAAATTTGCCTTGAACAGGTTATGTTCACAGAAAAACTACTGCAACTTGATGAGTTGGATAATCGAATCACGGGGTACGTTGAACTACGCCGTCAAAAAATGCTTCCCGGGCCAGAACCGCTCAAATCGGAAGCGGCTTTTTTACTGCGAGAAGCTTTTTTTCGCGGTGAATTTTCTCGTGGAGAGGCGCCAAGAATATCAGGCCTAAAAGAACGGACCGCCAGAAAAGTACTGACCGGACTTGTTAAAGAAAAACTCCTTGTTTCAGACACCCCAAAAGGCAAACTACGTCTGAACATAAATACAAACGCGGCAGCTAACTGGTTTCCCGGTTTATTTCCAGAATGAAATATATGAAGATGAAATAGCTCAACAAGCAACAGGAAAAAAGTGATGAGGAGCAGAAAAAATAAAAAATACAGATACTCCTGAAAACAAGTTTGATTTTAAAGAACTTGTTAACAGTATTCAACTGGCTCATAAAGAATTATCAGCCAAGGCAAGTCAGACAATCAATATAAGTCTTACCTTGCGGAATTGGCTGATTGGTTTTTATATCCATGAATATGAACTTAAAGGCAGTGACCGAGCCGGTTATGGAGAAAAGCTACTGGAAAATTTAGCTCAAAACCTTAAAGATCTGAGTAATTGTAATAAACGACAGCTCTACCGCTATCTTCGGTTTTATACATTTTATCCTCAGATTGTGGGTACAGTGTCGGCACAATTTGAAAATTTATTGCTCATCAATACCACAACTCAAAAAGTGGGTACGCCGCCCCCACAATTATTCCCCTCAGCTGAAAAGCTAGTTTCCTGTCTTTCTTACAGTCATTTCGACCTGCTTGTTAGTATAGATGACGAAACTAAAAGAACCTTTTATGAAGCTGAATGTATAAAAAGCCACTGGTCAATTCGGGAATTGAAGAGGCAGATTAATAGTCTTTATTATGGACGTTCAGGGCTTTCTATCGATAAAAAAAAGCTTTCCGTTATGGCTAAACAAACTATATAAAAATCGACACCTCAATTAATTATTCGTGATCCTTATATATTTGATTTTTTGGGACTTAAACCGCAAGAGGTGATGAGTGAATCGCATCTGAAAGATGAACTTCTCAAAAATATTGAAAGTTTTTTATTGGAACTCGATCATGGATTTTGTTTTGAAGCTCGGCAAAGAAGAATTTTAATTGGTGACAACTATTATTTTGTTGATCTGGTTTTTTATCATAGGATTTTAAAATGTCATATTCTGGTTGAGTTGAAACTCGCTGAATTTAATCATGAAAATATTGGCCAGCTAAACACCTATATTCGGTGGTACAAGAAAAATGTCATGGCCGAGAATGACAACCCTCCTATTGGCATTTTACTCTGTACGGATAAAGACCAAGCATTGATTGAGTATGCCTTGGCGGGTATGGATGATCAGCTTTTTATTTCCAAATATCAGTTGGTTCTACCTGAAAAAGATGCATTACGGCAGTTTATTGAAGAAAAGTTAAAGGAGCAGGAACAATGAGCCATATAAAATCCGAAAAAACTTTTGAAACCGCCATTATTCATTCTCTAATCGAAAACGGTGGCTATACAGAAGGTATGGCAAGCGAATACAGCCTGGAACGGAGCATGTTTAAAGCCGATATTTTACATTTTATAAAAGAGACACAACCCAAACAATGGGAAAAACTATCTGCAATCCATGGGAGTGATATAAAAAATCGCCTGATTCAACGCCTGTATAAAAATACTTATTGTGGCTGATAAATAACAAACCAGGTTTGATCAACATTTATTGTACACTCTATACGTGGATAAACCACTGTCAGGAGTTAAAGATGTGCAGACGCTTTCACGTTTAAAGCTTACTACTACTGGCAAAGAGGATACTTTTTCAAACCAAATTACCCAAGCATGATTTGTCGGAACGTTTGAAGTTTGTTGATGAAGTTGCAAATGATTTAATCTTTTGAGCATCAATGCACCTTGTGACCAAAATTGGTCTGGCCAGTGAAATTACACTGATTGGGTGATATATTATGTAACCGGGCAAGTAATACACCCACCATATGTGACTTCCCCTCGAAATCCTGCGGTGCAGATTAAACAATTAGACTACGTCCCCCTACCTGCTTGACACTAAAAATTGAGTGTCTTATGATTGATTTTCACTCATTAATTTTGTGTTACTTTCAAAATGGTTTTTTCCAGAGCCAGATACAAATGAAAATACTTTTAGTTGAAGATGACAAAAAAATAGCCTCTTTCGCCAAAAAAGGACTCAGTGAACAGGGTTTCATTGTTGATTCCTGTGATGATGGTGATGATGGCTACCATCTCGCCACAACCCAACCCTATGATTGTATTATTCTGGATATAATGCTGCCGGGTCGAGATGGACTCAGTATTCTTCGTAATCTGCGGGAAGAGAAAAATACAGTCCCGGTGATTCTGGTCACAGCCAGATCGGCACTTAATGAGCGTTTGGAAGGATTAAATCTTGGAGCAGACGATTATCTCTGCAAGCCTTTTTTTATTGAGGAGTTGGTGGCAAGAGTTCATGCGGTTGTCAGACGAACCGCAGGCGAGACCTCAAACCTGATGCAATGTGGTGATCTAGTTATCAATCTAATCAGCCGAGAAGTGACGGTTGGAGAAGACAAAATTGATTTAACTGTTCGCGAATTCAGCCTACTGGAACTTCTAATACGCTCTCCTGACCGGGTTTATACAAGAACACAAATCTTGGAACATGTCTGGGGGTATGATTTTGATCCCCAGACCAATATTGTAGATGTCTACATCCGACGACTGCGAAATAAGATAGATGCCGGTTCCGATGTCCGGACAATTGAAACCGTCAGGGGGGTTGGTTACCGTCTGAAAAACCCGGAAGGAAGGTAGGTCGATGTGTTTCGCATAAAGATTACGCTTCTTTCGGTTTTTATTTCAGGTTCTGTACTGGTACTATTTGGTATTTTTTTTCTCACAGTTATCAATAGCGTCGGGATGGATCGCATGGATCGTGAAGTGCTTACGCTGGGTGAAAGTCAATTACATGTGTTTCACTCCAGAAACCACTGGAAGATATTCGATCGTTCGCTTCGAGCTATTTATGGCCAAAAACAGTGGAAAAATCTGATTGTCCAGGTTACCGATGTAAACCAGCAAATCCTTTACCAATCACCTCATTGGCCCGATAAAATTACGGCGGCTCAATTCCCCGACTTTGACACCCAAATGGCAACTCCCAGAGACTTTGCTGCAGAACCGCCCCGCCAAAGACCTGATAACTCGATTCGAATCGACAGAGACCATCTGAATCGTCTCCCACTGAGTAAGCAGCCAAGAAATTTTGATCCTGGAAGGCAGCAAAGGAATCTCCCGCCACCAGGCTCCAATGAAAATAATTTCAATAGACTACCCCCTGAATTACAGCAATCCAATCAGCCCATGGAGATCAAACAACCTTTTTTTCAAACCCTTAACACACCAACTGACTCCTGGCGCACCGGCATGATGGGCAACCAACATGTCACTATTTTGCTGGGGATGAATATGCAGGGATTTTTTGCAGATGCTGACAAATACAAAAAAACATTTATATTTTCTGTTCCACTGGCACTTATACTTATTGCAGTCGGCGGGTGGATTTTAGCCCATCGTGCGTTGAAACCGGTTCGCATCATTACTCAAACCGTTAAAAACATTACCGCTCGAGGTCTTGATCAACGGATTCCAGAATACGGGAACGATTCCGAGCTATTGCAATTGGTAACGGTTATCAATGAAATGCTTAATCGTCTGCAAAAGAGTTTTGGTCAAGCTGTCAGATTCAGTGCAGATGCCGCCCATGAACTACAGACTCCGTTAACCATCCTCCAGGGAGTTCTGGATAATGCGGTGCAACATGCCGACCACGGAACCGAAGAGCAACGCAGATATGCCAGTTTACTGGAAGAGGTACAGAGCTTAAAAGGGATTGTACAAAAACTGCTCATTCTTGCCCGGGCAGATGCTGATCAACTTAATCTCCAACTCAAACCAGTGAATATCAGCACCTTAATCGAATCCGCTGCTGAAGATGCAGAAATTCTGGGACCTCAACTGAATATTGAAACAAACATAAAGCCCGGCATCATGGTTCAAGCAGACCGGGACTTACTGCGGCTTGTGATTCAGGGACTGACCAATAATGCCATCAAATATAACATTGATCGGGGATGGGTCCGGTTTGAACTGAGTGTGCAAAACAGTCAGGTATTATTCTGCATCTCAAATACCGGAGACATTATCCCCGATGAGGAACGAACCCAGATTTTTGACCGTTTTTATCGCATTGATAAATCAAGAAGTCGCCGAATACCTGGCAGCGGCCTCGGTTTGAGTCTGGCAAAGGAAATTGTTCGTGCGCATAAGGGTATTCTTCAGCTGAAACCAACCAATGACCACATGAATACATTTTCACTCTCCTTTCCCTATCTTCAAAAGTAATCACCCCCATTTTCCTCTTAAAAAATAATCCATATCTTCACCCGATACAAATATTATCTTTTTGATCTAACATTTTTTATCCCGTAAGTTTCTATTATTATAGTGATTTCTTTATTTAGTCTTCACAAATATCAAAGATGACAATTTATTCATTTAACCCCCTCCCCTTTTGTCATTTTGCTTTGTTAACTTAAAATCAGCAGTCAAGGAAATATCTTTTTGAGTCACAGGTTGAGATATTAATTTAAAAAGGTAAATAAACTTGTAACTTCAGATATTCAGTAAATCGGTCAACAGGTACTTTTACTTGCACCCTGATTTACAGCAACACTGAATCTTTAATATCAACTTACCCTTAAGGTACTAAAAAGGAGTTCAAAAATGAATTCAATAAAAAAAATATCATTGGCTATCGGTTTGATAGCTATCTTTTCAACCAGTTCATTTGGATATAATAATTATTCGAGAAATAATAACCAGCGTGGACAAGTAGCACCTCCGGAAGCTTATACCGCATGTGAAGAC
>Ga0307989_1000297_pt1 | contig 34052 bp, 28 predicted proteins | sample EllFjometagen185_FD_203164 | JGI IMG/M metagenome (GOLD analysis project Ga0307989, IMG submission 203164) | Marine microbial communities from Ellis Fjord, Antarctic Ocean - #185 | ecosystem: Environmental > Aquatic > Marine > Unclassified | place: Southern Ocean | collected 2014-10-08 | reverse complement strand
TTATTCTGTCTCAAATACGTTAAAAGCAGATAATTATGATACTTTGATTTTGAGATGGGTTTTGAGACTCTGTTTACTGGCTTTGCGAGGGGTTGACAGAGCTAATGAATATCGTCTCATAAACGAAGGTTTTTGAGACGATGGGTATCCTATAAAAGGAGTACCATATCTATGACCATGAAATCAAAAGAGAAAGTGGCAACACCTGAGGAATTTAAGGACCTTTTCATTCAGGGGCAAAAAGACGCCATTCTCCCTTCTCTGCTTTATGTGACAAGAAAACTTGGGGCGATAGAGGGAACGTTATCAATGCAGGTAGATCCAGATGAGAACCTTGTCAACGTTCAGAAAGACTTTCAACGGTTATACGATAATATGGTTGAAAGGGCAGGGATTGAGCTATCACCCGAGATTGCAGGAACAGGAATTGGCGGTGACTCAGTATGATGAGCATCATTATCAAATAATCTAAAATAACCACATATAAATCTCAACTAAACTGAGATTCACACTTAACGCCTGGGCAACCGCTTGGGCGTTTTCACATCTATTATAGCAATTGAAAGGAGCCCAATATGAATATTGGCTACGCTCGTGTATCTACCCAAGACCAAAACCTCGACTTGCAAAATGATGCTCTAAAGAGCGCAGGCTGTGAGAAGATCTACACCGACAAAATGAGTGGTGCTAAAACACATCGACCCGGTTTAGAGGAAATACTCAGTATTCTGAGAAAAGGTGACACCCTCGTCGTCTGGAAACTGGACCGATTGGGTAGATCATTGACGCATTTGATCAAAGTTATGAACATACTCGATGAACGAGGCATCTATTTCAGAAGTGTTCAGGAGTCACTGGATACATCAACACCAGGAGGGAAGCTGATCTTCCATGTATTCGGTGCATTGGCTGAGTTCGAACGGGATATTATTCGTGAACGAACACTAGCAGGACTCGCTGCAGCTAGATCCAGAGGAAGAATTGGTGGACGCCCACGGAGTTTGTCCATGGAACAAGTCGGAATGGCTAAGAAGCTGATAGGTGATCCCACGATTCCCATTGCTGATATTTGTAAGACACTGGGAGTTTCAAAGGCAACTTTATACCGCTACGTTGGGATGGAGCAATCATGAGTCCATTAAGAGCGTTCTTTATGCCATTTACATTATTTCTTGGTGCGGTGATATTCTTTCTGATCTTTAATCCAGGAAGCCTGTTCGCTATTATTGCATCATTTGTGAGTTTGATATTTAGTAACTGGATAGTAGGAGCAATCGTAGTGTTGGTACTGATAGCGTTGATGACCAATGAGAGCTAAACGGGATGGGAAATCGCCTAATAGGGAGCTGAAATATTAGGTTTGCACAGAGGGACCTGGTTCAATAGAAGTAAAAAAGAATGTTGAGTTCCGAGCCCGGCACCCTTTCATCACACCTTGTATGCTAGTCATTAACATCTAAATTCAGTCCATCAATGCAATGATTCATGGGGGATCGCTGGAGATCTACCAATCTCTGCGCAGACCGTGTACACCAACAACCCTGAGTCAAATGTTGGGTTTAGTTATGTAAATGCAGCCTTGGTGATCCGTACATGGGCTTTTGACCTATCCAAAAGAGTGAACTCACATCTGTTAGTTGGGGCTATGGTAACTTCGTTCTCACTTAATCTACTTGGTCACGTACTCGATCTTGAAGATCTACAACATTCTGGGTTTATCGATGGGATTTATTTACTAGTTGCTACTGATAAGAAACTTGAGAGTGGGATGATTGGGAAAGTCGGTACATACGCCGCATTACTGGCACATCCAGTGTATTTATCTGCAATCAAAGAGGCTAAGATGTACAAGATTGAGGAAGTCTATCCTTTGACAGCTGCCAATTGGATTCCTCGTACATCATCAAACATCAAGCAGAGTACTTCGCTCATCAAAATAGCGGAGGTTAAATAATGTTATTACATCAAGATAATCTTGTGTTCGATAGTACAGGAAGACGTGCAGTTGAGTTAAGGATGCAGATATTGTATGGAACTGACATCCAGGTATTGAAGGCCAAGGGGAGTATCCATACATCAATCACTGGCTTGATCGGTCGTGTGCTTACGCCGGATCAGCTACACATAATGTTTGGTGATATGATTTATGAGGATTGGGCTGGTGAATCAAATATGATCAACGGATGTTAAAGTGTAATTTAAGGAACCGCCCTGTACGGAACCGTACGCAGGGTGGTGTGAGAGGACGGATAGGGAACTAATCCCTATCCTCCTACTCGATTTAGGTGTCTACTTTCGATTGAAGTCCATTCATTCGTAAATAGGAAATTTATCTCATCCCACATTATGATGATACGGCCTCCAAAATATCGACCGCTCATTAGAAAAGACATCAGTTAAGAAGTAAGATAACAGATAGTTATTATGAGTAGATCTCCTGCTTCAGTGGTAGTGAATCAAGAGAATATTGGCTGGGCAGGTCTCATTCTGCAGGCCACAATTTCAGACACCCCCTTCAAAGCCATATGAAATAAAGCTTTCAAGATTTCACCCCTTGCTTAGTACGTAGGAGGTCAGTCCAGTTAGTGTCTAAGAGATTGAATCCGAGGCTATCCAATGATGGTCATCTACATTTATTGGATTGAATAGTAATCGACTTGCACTCCCACCTTGAACTAATTCTACCAAGCAACCATTATTGGCCGGAATACGCGTCATTGGTCTTTTTCGCAAATTGCTGAGAAATTGACCCACTCGAATCCCCTCTTCATCTGGTATCCAATAAACATAGAAACGCGTTTTACTCATAGTGGGCGTCATCATGAAAATAGATCAAATAAATCAAACACAATGCAGCATACAACAACCGCGGTCCGGATTAGGACAATATGCTCAAGATATTGCGCATATTGTGCGATATCCTAAATGGTGACAATTATTAAGTCTATGCCACCATAATTTTAAGATAAACCTGCGAAATCAGATTATAATTTTTCGACATCTATATTTTATAAATTGCTCTGAAACGTATAAGTGTCAGTATATACACGTATTTCTCTCACGTGTAATGATTTATTACCTCAGAAATAATCAGGATTTCAAGAACTTGAAAGTCGAAATATCTGGGTGTTATTAATTTTATTGACAACTACTCAGTTCACAGGTATAATAGGACAAACGATTGCGCAAAACTGTAAAGTCATATCTACATGATATTGCTTTAAGCATAAGGGAAGCCCCTTGACTCAGAATAAACAAATTACGCTTGATAATATCGCCTCTGCTCTAGGTGTGTCTTGTACTACAGTTTCGCGCGTGCTTACCGGCCAATCAAAAAAATATAGAATTAGTGATCGCACCCGAGAGCGGGTTCAGGAAACAGCTCGCGAAATGGGATATTTTCCAGATCAATTAGCTCGGGGGCTTAGAACCAAGCGAACCAACACGATTGGCTTAATTATACCCGATATCTCAAATCCATTTTTTTCCACCATTGCTCGGAACATAGAAATTCAAGCCCGCAAGACCGGCTGCTCAACTGTACTATCCGATAGTCAGGAAGATACCCAGCTGGAAATTGATTCTGTTCGTCTCCTGCAGAGCCGTAAGGTGGATGGTCTAATTATTTGTCCCGTTGGTGAAGAGCAAGGCCATCTCAAAAATGTAATTGCCAGCGGATTGCCTCTGGTAATTGTTGACCGATACTTCAAGGATCTGGAGTGTGCCTTTGTCGTTTCTGATAATTATCAAGGTGCGGTCGAAGCTGTCGAATATTTCTTCACAATGAATCATAGATCTATCGGCTACATCCAGGGTCGTGTGAATACTTCAGTTAATATTGAACGTATCCGCGGGTTTCGTGATGCTCATGCTCGCCGGGGAATTGCCGTGGATGAATCACTTATTGTTGGTGATAGCTTTGGGAAAAGAAATGGCTATATCGGTGCAAAAATCTTGCTGGCAAAATCTCCTAGGCCAACAGCCATTTTTGCTGCCAGCAATCTTATTTCATTGGGAGCAATGAGCGCAATTCAGGAAGAAGGGCTTAAAATCCCAGAAGATATTTCTATCATCTCATTTGATGAACAGCCCTACTCCGAATACCTGGCTACTCCCATGACTACCGTCGCTCAGCAAACCTCCGAAACCGGAGAGATTGCCTTTAAACTTTTACAAGCTCAGATACATCAGGAGGGTGAGCAGTCCTTTGAAGGAATTGTTCTACCAACTGAACTGGTGTTTCGCAAGTCAGTCAAAAAATTGAATCGTCCGACATCAAAATGATGAAATGGATAAATAAAAAAGGAGAGAGCAATATGGAAGATGATATCGGGTTGTTGAAAACAACCGGATCATTTAACCAGAGCTTTCTCAATAATCGTAAGGAGAACAGAATCATGAAACAAAGTTACAAGCTATCAACGGTTTTGCTAGCCGCGTTACTACTCATGATATTACCGTTCAATCTCGTTGCCCAAGATGCTGAAAATATGACGCTTCTGGGTAACTGGGGTATGGGTGGTGGAGAAATCAGAGCAGTTACCAATCAAGGCGATTTAGCCTACTATGGAGTAGGCAACACACTTAAAATTGTCAGTTTTGAAAATCCCGCAATTCCTTTTGCGGCAGGATCGATCATTCTTGATGATATGATTGAAGATATTGTCTGGACAGTGCTTGACGGCCAAACCTATTGTCTTGTTTCCGGGTCTTCGTTTAATATTGTTAATGTAACTAATCCAATTCTTCCCACGCTCACAGCAACACTGGATCTGGGAGGATATGGTGAAGGTCTCGCCGCCAGTGGAACCTATGCCTATTTTGCTGTAGGCAGCACGGGTATGGAAGTTGTTGACTTCAGCGACCCTGCAAATCCAACAAGCGTGGCAATAATTGCTGGTGCTGGATCTGGTTACGCTGAAGGCATCAATGTTTCAACACCCTATGCCTATTTAGCAAACGGTGCGAATGTAAGCATTTTTGATGTTTCTACTCCTGCGTCTCCGACTCTTGCTGGTTCCTACACGAGAGCTGATGATGAATGGATTCAAGATGCTATGCCAAGAGGAAATTATGTTTACTCATGTGCATATAGCGCTGGTATTGATGTTATCGATGTTTCTAATCCAGCAACTCCAGTGCTCGTCACAACACTGGCAAACAGTAAAAATGCAGATATCATGTTTGATGGTGACTTTGGATACATAGCATCAAGAGAATTCGGTTTGATTGTATTAGACCTATCAACTCCCACTGCACCATCTGTAGTCAATACATTTGCCACAAATGGGATTTTAAGAAAAGTATCCTATGGAGCAATCAACATAAACGGTACCATAACAGGACATGTTTTTACTGCGGAAGTCTCAGCTCTTGGAGCTGTGAATGTTTCTGCTCCTGCGGCAATGGCCTATTCCGGTTTCGTGGAAGTCAACGCACCTGCAGACGGTATCTGTTATACTGCTGCATTTGAGGGAAATACAGCATACGTTGCCTATTACAGGCAAATCCGTGCCCTTGATGTTACCAACCCCTCTGCGATGAGTGAGTATGGCAGTTATTTGGTTGCTGATACAGCAGTTGTTAAAAAGGTAGTGGTGAAAGATCATATCGTTTTTGCATCGAGCAAAATGCCTGGTTTGAAGGCAATTGATTTTACCGATCCAGCTAGCCCAGTACTCCTAACCACAGTGATTGAAGGCCGGGTTAATGATGTAGCCATATCTGGAAATTATGTATATGCAGCCACTTCAGATAATGGAATTGGAATTGTCAATGTTACCACAGCTAACGCACCTGTCCTGGTTGGTTACGCTGCCGGCAGCACTGATTTGTACGGTGAAGGTGTGGCAGCCTATGGTAATGTCATGGTGCAAAGTACCTGGGATGGGTTATACTTTTATGATATAACCACACCAGAAAGCCCCACACTTGCTGATAATGTCAGCCTTGCTACAGGAACCAGTTGGTTAACATTGGATGCTAATTACGCTTATGTCCACGATTTTGATACTCTGCGAATCTATGATATCAGCACGCTCACAGATGTTGTTCAAGTAAGCCAAATATTTACTGATGGAAGTTGGGACGGCGATGCAGCTAGAGATGGCGACTTTGTCTATGTAAACGTTGAGACCAATGGAGTCAAAGTCTACAATGTATCCGACATCACAAATCCCACTGAAGTAGCTCACTATGACATGCTCAATGTCGCACGCGGAATTACCGTGCGTGATGGAATGGCATACGTAGGCGAAAAAGAAGGTGGTTTATCAATATACAGCAATGACCTGGTTGTTTCGATCGATACAGAAAATCGGCCAACCAGCTTTACGCTCAGTCAAAACTATCCCAATCCCTTTAATCCCAGTACGCTTATCCAGTACGGGATTCCAGCATCCTTTGGTTCAGCGGCTGTTACTCTGGAAGTCTTTAATGTTCTTGGACAAAGTGTTCGGACATTGGTAGACCAGAAACAAACCAGTGGCCTTTATCAAGTTCGCTGGGATGGTAACGGAATCAATGGTAAACAGCAGGTTGGTGGAATCTATTTCTACACTCTGTCTGTAGGCAATGAGACACTGACGAATAAAATGATCCTGTTGAAATAAAGGTTAATTAAAGAAAAATAGTTACTGAAAAATTGTCAGCTGAGGTACTTTTAGTCAGTAGGCAAAGCCGGGAGGTCATGAAAAACCACAGCCTCCTTTTAACGTAGATCTCCCGGCAATTTTCAGTGCAGACACATACAATATGGATGAAAAAGACCAAAACTTTTAAACTTGGTTCAATTGAATCAATCTGGAAGAGCAGAGTATGAAAAAAATATTATCACACAGGTTAATTGTACTCATTATGATGTTGGCGATAATTCCAAATATCGCACACTCTGCAAATAAGGGTAAGATTATTGGCCAGGTGACCGACGCCGAGACAGGAGAACCCTTGATCGGAGTCAATATTCAATTAGTGAATACCTCTCAGGGGGCGACCACTAATTTAGAGGGTAAATATGTAATTCTTAATATTCACCCTGGCGAGTATACCGTTCGGTTTTCTTATGTAGGTTATGGAACGGTTAATCGGGGGGGTGAATATGTGAGTATTGACAATACAACCTGGGTCAATGTGGAACTGAACTCATCTGTTTTCCAGGGAACCGAGGTCACAGTTACTGCAAACAGGCCCCTCATCGATGAGAATCTCACTGGCAGCAAGCAAATCGCGACCAGCGAAGAATTCAAGAAGGAACCAATTAACTCTGTTGAGGAGATTTTAGAAACTCAAGCCGGAATATTTCAGGGTAGCTACCGAGGGGACTCCCAGGTTCAAACCGTTTTCCTGTTAAATAGTGTCAGCGTAAATAGTGGGCTTTTTTCAGATAATTTTACCGGATTTAACTTATCCGCGATCCAGGAAATATCGGTGCTAACCGGTGGATACAGCGCAGAATATGGTGATGCGCGGGCAGCAGTTATTAATGTTGTTGAAAAAACGGCTTCTAGCGGAATTCAAGGCAGTTTTCAGGCGCGTATGCGACCAGCTGGCAAATACCATTTCGGTCCGAATATATACAGCCGCGAAAATTATGACATCGTGAATTTTGGCGTAGACTACTGGACGGAGCAATCAGAAAACGCACTGAGTTCGTTTTTTGGTCAAAATCCTGATTCATTATTGGCGGCCTGGCAAGTAGAAAGCACCCCCACTGATGTATTGGGTAAATATGCTGAACGTGCCGAAATGGAATACGAAGCGACAGTATATGGTGGTTTATTCAACAAAGTGAGCTTTATGCTTTCCGGGCGCTACAAAAAGGGAGTCGGCATATATCCTCAAGGCATCTCATACAACCCTGAAAACAATATTCAGGGATACTTAAATTATGAAATTTCTCCAAGTCTACAAATAAAAGTAGGTGGTTTTACTGGAGGCTACGAGAGCGCAGCAGCTACAGGTACAAATTTTGACTCCTATGAAAGTGCTATTGAAAGTCGACACCTTGGGCAGACTACGGTTACCGATCCCTACTCTGACAACAAATACAATCCTTTGGGCGTTATATATGACCACTTTCCTGAACTACGGTCATGGAAACAAGCCTATGTTCGATTAACTCACGTCATTAACCAAAAATCTTATTACCGGTTGGTTGGCAGTTATCTCTATGACCATATGAATCGTTCAGATCGCTATGGTGCCGTTCCAGATAGTCTTTGGTCCAGACGGGATGACACCTATTTGATGGTCACCAAATTTCGAGATCAGGGCTACTTCCATGGTTGGGACGATAATGTAAGCGAAGTTAAACAGCTCACTTTGGATTATACCAATCAGTATCTGGTCAATCAGGAACTGAAAATTGGATTTGGTATAAAGCAATATGACTTTGATGTCACTCATTATATGACCTCTTATGAAGGTGGCGGACGTTGGAACTTATTGAATGTTTTCGATGGTCAACCTTATGAAGGGCATTTTTATGCCACTAATCTCATGGAATATCCCGGTATCAGACTAAGCTCCGGTGTCCGAGTTGATTTTTTCCAACAGAACAGGAATGCTCCAGCAAACATGTTTGATCCTCTGGCTATCCAACCATCCACTCCGGGACATGATCCAGACCAACCCATAGGCATCCCAGGAATACCTGAGACGGTGCCTACGGAAATGCAACTCGCTATTTCACCACGCATCGGAATAACACATCCTATCAGCGATGTCTCAGTTGTTCGCTTTTCTTATGGTCATTTTTATCAACGACCCTCATGGTCTAAAATGTTTGGCTTACCCTTTGTAAACTATACGGAAGATATGGAAACAGTTCTGGATCCTTATGCACAGCAGATAACATATATGGAAGAATGGCAGGGCTTTTACGGAAATGCCACAATGACATTCGAGAGAAGCATCCAGTATGAATTAGGCTTCGATTACGTTTACCGAAATATAGTGAAGGCTAAAATGACCGGGTACTATAAGGATTCTGACCGGGAGGCCAATGTCATTACTGGAATTTACGCCAAGGATTACACAGCAACCAAGGCACTGATGCAGAGCAATGGCGGTTATTCTGATACTCGTGGACTGGAACTTGGTGCTGATACACGCTTACCTGGTCTTTTTAATGGCGGTATCGGTTATGATGTTTACTGGTCTTTTAGTGGTGAAGTTGGTTTTTCAAGATTAAATGAACCTGGATCAGTTTTTATAGATCTGCCTAAAGGTTTGCGCTCAGACAAAGGCACCTGGAGTGGGTTTCAAAAAGTGAAGGCATGGGCAAGCCTTGACAATGCGCGCAAGAAAGGTCCAAAAATATTTGGTCTTTCTCCGCTGGGAGATACCCATTTATACACTTATTTCTGGTGGCGCGAAGGTGATCCCTACACTTACCATGCTCCTGGTGACCTATCCACACGTGAAAACAATCGACGCTGGTTTAGTATTTATCAAGTCGACATGAAACTATCAAAAAATATTGCTATTGGATCAAGTAAACTGGAATTTAGTGCCGATATCCGCAATGTTTTTGATACGAAAATATTGGCTCGATTATATGGTGATGATCTAAAATATTATCATGAAAACTCGAGCCTAGCACTTGAAGATCGCCTTCCAAAACATACTTACTCTGGAGAAGACAATGTCTGGCATTGGTACACCTATGAGGTATCTCCACGCCAAATGTACTTCCAGATGAAATTGGATTTCTAATGGAACGGACATTATATCGAATGAACATGACCCAAACTTCACATAGCATGATAAGCAGACTCTTCCATCGATCACGTCTTGTCGCCACCATAGTAACCATGATCCTATTGGCAACCAGTGTACAGGCTCAGGTTAGCTGGACTAAACAGACATTAAAACGCGGAAAATTATGGGTAACCGTCTGGAATTCCCTTCAGTACGGTGACCCAACAGAACCTGTAAATGCTTATCACACAATGGATTATCCAGGTTATTCAAAAGGTACTGACATTAGTGATGTACTGAATTATGCTGGCGCTGGTGGCTACGCAATCTATGGTGTACGTAACGATGTTGAATATGCCTATACACTGGATTCTAGATATTTTCCTTCAGGTCAGGATGTGTATGCCACTGAAGAAACTAAACTGAAACGAAATTATAATCTTACTGATTTCACTTTACCCGGTGAAGAAATTGTAACGGGTGGTCATCATGTCTATGGTCTTGATGTCACCGTCCGACGTACCAGTCGTGTATGGAGCTATCCTGAATATGATGATTTTATTATTCACGAGGTAGAAATAACGAATAAGAAATTTACTAACGTGACAGATCTCTATTTTGGAATGAGATACAGCCTTCGATTTACCATTCGCTCTGGGACTACATATGACGAAAAATATGGCTGGGATGCGGACAATGAACTGTTCTATTTCTATGATGATCGTAGCATTAATTGGGAAGATGAGTCCGAAGTATTATACAACTTTGGTGTTGGTCCGGAACGGGGTGATATTGCAGATGCGAGAGATATCTGGGAGCCCAATTCCAGGGAGCATGAATTAGATGCCCCGGCCTATCTCTCTGCAATCTTGCTGGATGCTGCAGGTGGCAACGTTTATCAGAATATTCTTGAGTACGGTTCCAAAAGTGGTGAAACAGGAGCTCCACTTGAAGATCGTATCTTTATTCAATCTGTAGATGAGCCCGCTCGTTTCAAAACTGTGATGACGCACCAGCAACCACGTTTATCCTGGGATGATGCCAGGGCTGCGGGTGGAGAAGGTGGGAATAAATATGAACGGAGTCCTCTCTTTTTGCTGAGTGCTGGTCCCTTTTCCCTGACACCATTTCAAACAATAAAGCTTGTATTTGCAGAAGTGATGGGGGAGATGGATCGGGATAAAATCGTTGAAGGTGGCGTGGAAAATATCGATCTGTTGGCTACTGCTTCCCTCGATTCCCTGCTGACCAATGCGGAAGCCGCGAAATATTTATATTCTCTTGATCTTATTCCAGATGTACACCCTCCCATGACACCAACGGATGGAGAGAACAGTTTGACCATAACACCTATACCGGGTTATGTTTCTATTAAATGGCCCGCAATCCCGCCAACCTATGTAGACCCAGGTAATGGCACCAATGATTTTGCCGGTTATCGAGTGTATAGATCAACATATTTTACAATCGGTCCCTGGGATTTACTTGTAGATATCCCAAGTGATTCTGTGACCCTGTCGAATGATGGCATGGTTGAGTACCAGGACTATGATGTTTCTAGCTCTGTCGGTATGTATTATACAGTGACCAGCTACGATGTTGATGGGAATGAAAGTGGGAAAGTGAATAATAATCGATTCCCAGTATATCCATATAATATTCCCAACGAAAGTTTCCCAGCAGATGTATTTGCTGTCCCAAATCCCTTTAAACAGCACAGCGGATTAACAGGACAGGGGGAGCGATACCGTATTGAGTTTATGGGTTTACCAGGAGCCGCTAAAATCTCCGTATATACTGTTGTAGGCGAACTTGTTAAGGAAATCCATCATAACGATGGAAGTGGATCAGCAGCCTGGGGCTCAATAACAAGTCTTGATTACCAACTCACTGACTGGGCTTTGAGCGTGGCTCCAGGGGTCTATCTCTATAGAATTGAATCTGAGATAGACGGTCATGAAGGTGAGTCATTCATCGGCAAACTCGCAATTATCAAGTAGGGAAGATTACTATGGTTAAAAATCTAAAAGCGATTCCCTCTATCTTGATACTTGCTATTGTCCTCATGGTAATATCTCCCATGGACATCAATGCGCAGAGCGGTATTGAACCCTATGAAATCGAGCGAGTGGGTCAATCAGGCTGGCAATTTCTCAAAATTAATGGTGACCCTCGACAGGCTGCCATGGGCGGCAGCTTTATGGTCTCCTCAAATTCAACAGCAAATGTGGTATTTGGAAACCCGGCACTCATGGCCTGGATAGAAAATTATGATGTACAATTCAATAATTTCTCCTGGCTGGCTGATATCAGATATACTTCTTTAGCAGCTGCAAAAACCTTTCCAGGCATTGGTACCTTTGCACTCAGTTATGTGAATATGAATTATGGCGATATTCCTGAAACCATTCAATCCGGAATTCAGGGTGGAGGTACCGTTCCCCTCGTTACGGGGGAAATGTTCACCGCTTACGATATGGCTTTGGGCTTATCCTTTGCCAGGCAAATTACTGAACAATTGGGTTTAGGCGGGAGCATCCGTTACCTCAATGAGGAAATAGCAGGAACAGGGATGTCCAATTGGTCTATGGATTTTTCAACCATCTACTATACTGGATTTCGTAGCTTACGATTGGCTATTACGGCCAGAAATTTTGGTCCTGATGCACACCTCGTTGGCTATAGTGAAGATCTTCGATCAGAGCCAGTGGATATCAGGATGCCCCTGGAATTGCGCGGGGGAATAGCCTATGATTGGCTTGACGGAGTATCCAGCCCACACTTTTTGACGACAGTCTTGGAAGGTCGTGCTCCCAGTGATGGTAAAGAAAAAATTCATTTTGGAACAGAGTACGGCTACCATAATCTATTCTTTGTACGAGGGGGCTATCGTTTCAATTATGATGAAGAAGGTTTAACTCTTGGCATGGGTATTAATTTTCCAGTTGTGGGGTATCATTGTACGCTCAATTATGCGTATTTGGATTTTGGCGCACTGACACAGGTGAATATGTTTTCATTTGGCCTGGAATTCTAATAGCTAAGTATGGAATTTAAGATGAAAAATAATAGAGTCATTGTTGTGGGTAGTTATAATCTTGATACGACAATCACCACAGATGAATTCCCTCAGCCGGGTGAAACCGTTATCGGGAAGACCCTAGCATACGGACATGGTGGCAAGGGTGCTAATCAGGCAGTTGCTGCATCAAGATCTGGAGCGTCGGTTAGTTTTCTTGCGAAAGTAGGGGGCGATCAATATGGACTGAATGCCAAGTCTACCCTGGCAGGTGAAGGTATCCATACCAACGCCATAATCACTGATCCCAATGTGCCAACTGGGATGGCTTTCATTACAGTGAACCATGAGGGGGAAAATAGCATCATCGTTATCTCTGGTGCTAACGGAATCCTTTCAAAGACTGATATCTTGAATAGTAGTCTTGTCATCGCGCAATCTGACATTTTATTGGCCCAATTGGAAATACCACTGCCATCAGTAGCAATGGCCATTGACGTTGCAAGGAAACATGGTGTCAAAGTGGTTCTCAATCCTGCACCAGCCCAGCTCATTGATCCTGAGATATTGAAAAATGTTAACATACTGACCCCCAATCGCATTGAGGCTGAAATGCTTACAGGTCTTGACCTATCCGAAAATGCTTCATTACCCCTTGCCGCGGATCAATTACACGATATGGGGGTTGAAATTGTGCTTATAACACTGGGAAGTCAGGGTGCTTTTATCTCAGGGTATAATCGACAATACATACTGCCTTCCATAAAGGTTCAGGCAGTGGATACTGCGGGAGCCGGTGATGTATTTAACGGTGTGATAGCGGCTCATTATCCCACAGACCCAGATTCCCTTGAAGAAACAGTGGCCATGGCCATCACTGCTGCAGGATTGTCAATACAAAACGTAGGTGCGCAGGCAAGCATTCCCTATTTGGCTGAAGTGCAATCTTTCATGAAGGAAGGTCAGTTGGTAGAAAATTAATGAGCGAGGGGACATTAACAATTTTAGGAAATGAAAGATTCTCTCTGATTTGTGTTCATAGGTCTAGTTCTACTTCCTGTCTAAGAGTTCAACCCTAAGATATACGCATGTCTTCCACGCCAACATCAATGCTTCCGCCCAAGAACCGCAATCTGGAACAATTACAGCTACTGCTTCCAATTCTGGTCCCTGTGATGCTCATCTCTCTGGTTCCATTGATCCGGGGAATCTACATCGGGTTCACCAGCTATGAGCTTGGCGGACAGATCGAGTTCTCAGGTTTGGAAAATTACCGCATTATGCTTCAGGATCGATTTTTCTGGCGCTCAATGGGCGTCGGTTTTTTATGGACAATTATTGTAACTGCCCTCCAAATCGGATTGGGGATGATTCTGGCGCTGCTCTTGAACCAGGGCTTACGTTTCACGTCAGTTTATACGGTACTTATGCTAGTCCCTTGGGCGATGCCACCTATTGTCAGGGGGCTGATCTGGCGTCAGATATATAGTCCTGATACTGGAGCCTTGAATCTCATCCTTATGCAGTGGGGAATGATACAAACACCAATCAATTGGCTGACGAGTTTTGAATGGGCGATTCCTGCTATTATCGTAGCCGGCGTATGGGGAGAGATCCCAAAAGCAGCCCTTTTCTTTCTGGCTGGTTTAAAAACCATACCAGATAGTCTATATGAAGCGGCTGAATTGGATGGTGCCAATGGATTTAGAAAATTCAAGCATATTACCTTACCCCTGATGAAACCCATTATGGCAGCAGTTGTGTCATTGTCCTTTATGTGGAATTTCAATGCTTTTGGATTGGTTTGGATTCTGACCCAGGGAGGTCCTGGTGGCTTGACCAGACTCCCGATGCTGGCAGCCTATGAAGAGGCCTTTCGATATGGGTATGTGGGGTATGCAGCAGCAATTGGCAACGTCATGGTTCTCATTATTTCATTATTCCTGTTCTTCTATTTGAGAGTGCAGCTTAGAGAACGACTGGAAGATTAAAAATGACCAGCAGACCTAACAGTAAATTCCTCAAGAAGTGGCTGCTCAAGTCCGGGATGCACCTGATTATTTGGACATACCTGGTCTATCTGCTCTTCCCCCTATTGTGGATGATTTCCACCTCCTTCAAACCCACACCTGAGATCTACTCCGGGATTCCTTCTTTAATTCCCAAAATCTTCACAGGTGAACACTATTTGACAGTGCTTCAAGAAGAGCGTCTCCTAAAAAGTATTTTCAACAGTCTCTATGTGGGGTGCATTACCTCAGTCATTGTGGTGCTCATTTCACTCCCAGCCGCTTATGCCCTCACGCGATACAAGACGTCTATCAATAAGGCAGTCATGGGTTGGATTTTGACCTCGCAAATATTCCCGGCTATTCTGATCATGATCCCTCTTTACCTTATTCTACGTTCTTTACACCTAACTGATTCCCTGACCGGACTGGTCCTCGTATATGTTGTTTGGGACATCCCTTTTGTACTCTGGATGCTTCAGGGCTATATCAAAGAGATTCCCGTGGAGCTTGAAGAGGCTGCTGCAATTGATGGTGCCAATCAGCGGCAGATCATTTATAAGGTTATTATGCCACTCCTATTACCAGCAATCGGAGCATCTGTCATGTTTGCATTTATCACATCGTGGAACGAATTTTTCTTTGCCCTAGTTCTGCTTAAGAGTCCTGATCTAAGCACTCTACCTGTGGAATTGGCGCGCTACACCGGTATTGAGGGTGCCGCCAGAACCGGACCACTGGCAGCAGCAAGTTTTATGGCAACCATTCCATCAATTATTCTATTTGCAGTTCTAAGAAAGTGGTTTACCAAGGGTACCCTACAAGGTGCGGTGAAGGGCTGATGATGAACAGGTGGTTAGCATATATTCGACAATATCCGGGTTTATTACTTGCCGCAATCCTGGGTATACTTGTAATTTTCATCTATGTTGCTGGTGAAAGAGCCCTTCGATTGGAGGCAAAAGCACCCAAGACCGGACCTCTCAAATTCTTGAGCTTAGCTTGGCAAAAAGAAGCGGTCATAGCCGTTCAAGAAATGACAGATGAATGGAACCAAATGCACCCAGACAACCCTGTTGAGTTTATGCAGGGATCCTGGAACGCTGTGCATGACTATTTAATCACGGGTTTCGAAACAGGTGACATCCCCGACATTTTCCATTACGAGTCTGCTACCATTGTGGATTTCGCGCTACGGAACTATTTAGCAGATCTATCACCCTATATCCCTGAGGATATGGCGAATGACATTCTGGATGTGAATTGGGCTTCTGTAAGGCGAAGTAACGGCGAGATCATAGGTATTCCATTTTTAGCAGCCACTTCTATTATTTTGTACAACCAGACCTTCTTTGAAGAGGCTGGAGTGGAAGCTCCTTCACTGGAGAATCCTTGGAACTGGGAGGACTTTTTGAGCGCCTGTGAAAAATTGACCATTGATCGAGATGGTGATGAGCATCCAGATCAATGGGGAGCGGCCATGGGTCTGAGAAACAGTGCAAATCTAATTATGAATAATTCAACTGCATTTGGTGGCTCCTTCTTCTACCCCGATGAAAATGGAAATCTTGAGACGAGAGTATCGCAGCCAGAACGTGAGTTATTAAATAAAATATATGATATGCTTTATGTGCGAAAAACTATGTCCCCTTCCAGCATTGGAAAATCAGGTCCTGAAATGATACCTAGTTTTCTGGCCGGTAAGTATGCCATGGTGGTTGGGATAGGCGCCTGGGCTAGACAGCAGGTTCATGAAAATGCAGGTCCAAACTTTCGCTGGTCCACCATGCCTATGATGAAAGCCAAAACCCAGGCACTCGGTGTCAACACCCAAACCTTGAGCATCCCGAAAACATCCCAGCGACAGGCTGAAGCCATGGAATTCATCCAGTTTTTCCTGAATGCTGAAAATATGACTCGCCTGGCACAATCAGATTGGATGATGCCCACCCGGCGATCCAGCCTCAATGCACCCGTATTCCAGGACAGCACTTTGGGATGGAATGTGGTGATAAAATCTGCTGATTATCTTTCAGAGGGACCCTGGATAGGCTTACCGGGATACATCGAATGGAAGAGCCGCGTGGCTAATCCGGTGTTTCAGGAGTATTTTGCCGGTAGGCTCACATTGGATGAAACCGCTGAGAGAATTGAGCGAGAAAGCAATTCAGTTCTTGCCCGATACCAGGTACGAGGACTGAAGTGGTAGGTCTGAAGCATTAGCCTCGCACGATTTGCGCCTAAACAATTTGACAACATATATAGAACGACGCAGACTCATATGAATCTGCATCACAAAAAGGAAGAGTAATGACCGCTATAAATAAAACTAAACTGGCCACAAGTGTGTTAGAATCAAAATCTATTGGCTGTCTAATAGGACTCGCCATTGGGGATGCATTTGGAGATGCCTGTAGAGATGACGATAATCAATTTCTCTATGGGATCACAATGGATTGGCCAGAAAAGCCATCCTACAGTACCGATGATACAGAATTTGCCCTGCTCAGTGCAGAGATCCTCTTGAAATCAAATGGGCATCCCACCCGAGAACACGTTCTGGCTGCCTGGAAAGAACATGTGATTGTGGAAGATGAGCTCAAACGGGGAGGCGCCAGCGAGCGTGAAGCCGCTACAAACATAAAGCGTGGCCTAAAAGCTCCACAGACAGGAATAAACAATGCCTATACCATGAGTGATGGTGCTGCCATGCGGGCTGCTCCTGCTGGTATCGTGGCTGCCGGTGATCCATCCCTGGCTGGCGAATTAGCTCTTGTCGACGCTGAGATCAGTCATTCTCGAGACGGAATATGGGGGGCTCAAGCAGTGTCTGCCGCCGTTGCAGTTGCCATGGGGGGGGGAAGTGTTGATGAAATAATAGCTGAAGCGCGGAAATGGGCACCTGAGGGAAGTTGGTTTAAACACAACTTTGATACTGCCTTTAATATATTGGAGGAGCATAATTATTCCATCCCTGCTCTATGGATGCCACTTCATCAGGCCATTCGCTGTGAATACAAGGCCTCTGTCCCTGAGGCTGTTGTGTCAGCTTTTGCCGTTTTCAAACTAACTGAGGGTGATTTTCTCCAGGGTATGATCTATGCTGGGAATTTTGGTCGAGATACAGATACAATTGGTGCCATCGTGGGAGCCCTGTCAGGTGCCATGAATGGTATTGAAGCAATTCCCGAGTCCTGGATGGAAAAGGTGCGGAAACCCCACGGAACTTGCCTACAATTTACCTCTGATCGCGAGCTCACGGAGGTTGCCAAAAAGCTTGTGACGCTCAGATCCTGAGCCTTTAGGAAGCCCATATGATCGTTTGTAGTCCAGTATCTTCTTCAAAAATTCATCTCAGTTTTTCGGGGTGTCTGATAATCCTTTTGAGCTTAATGAGCTGCCAACGATCAATACAACCGGAATATCATCAGGCTGAGCTCAGCATTGAGAAGCAGATTGATCTGGACTACCTCTTATATGTCCCTGCATCCTATGAACCCAATACATCCTGGCAGCTGGTTCTCTACCTGACTGGATCGGACTCCAGTGAATCCATGAGCTCAGGTATGGGCAAGGCTCTGGAAGCCGGATTGGATTGTAACTTCTTCCTGGTAGTACCTCAGTTGAACGAAGCGGGTATCTGGGATGTTGAAGCTCTCATGCAATTGGTAACAGACATTGAATCCAGGTACAATATTGATACAGACAATCGTGGAGTTATTGGATTTGGCGATGAAGGGGGCTATGGAGTTTGGGATGTAGCAACTAGTTACCCCGGTGCCTTCTCAAAGATGGTCCCCATCAGTGCACCTGCCTGTACAGAGATATGTCGATTGGGCGGGGGCAGTGTCCGGATTTTCCATGGAGCATTGGACACATTGGTTCCAGTTGCAGATGCTGTGAATATGCATTTCGAACTGAATCACTATTGCGGATCTGATGTTGAGATCACACTTTTTGATTCATTGGGGCACAATATTCAGGACGAGGTGTTTCTGAATGAGGACTTCTGGATGTGGTACACGGGATCAGAATTTACGCAAGTGAAGCAGAAACCACAGGTTATGAAGGAGCATTATTCCAGTCAAGTCAGTCGCCGGGTATCAGACAATTACCTCCTATACTTACCGAAAGGTTATTCCTGGAAAAGCCAGCAATGGCCGCTCCTCGTATTTTTGCATGGTTCCGGAAGCGCAATCCAGGATATTGAAAAGATCAGGACTATGGGACCACCTCGGCTCTTTGAGGAAGGAATGGACTCTGACTTTGTGCTCTTGGCTCCCCAGCTTCATGACAATCTTCCCTGGGATATCGAGCGAACATATGCATTGATCAGAAAGATGATCAGCGAGCATAAAATTGATGCCTCAAGGATATATATAACCGGTCTCAGTCGTGGCGGCTTTGGTACCTGGGAACTGGCTGTGGATCATCCCGAGATGTTTGCTGGAGTTGTACCAATTTCAGCACGTGATATTCCTGCAGTTGAACGACTCGCATCGTCTAATCTATGGATATTCCATGGAGGTGATGATGATGGTGTACCCTGGCAAGGGAGTCAATTCATGTTCAATCGTCTTGATAAAGCAGGCGCCAATGTGAAGTACTCCTTGTACGAGGGGGTAGGGCATAATGCCTGGGACAGAGCGTACGGTGATCCTTCAATGTGGCAATGGCTACTTGCTCAAACCAACAGAACCCCCTAATTGGAAGCTAGAATGAATCAACAATTTTATCCATATATGGGGCATTTCAAGCGGGGGTTTTTACTGTTCATGTCCATTTTTTGGACAGGGCTGACGGCACAAACGCTTCCCGAATATTTAAATTTCACGGCAGACATTACCAAGGAGGTCAGTATCGATTACCTCCTCTATATTCCCGATAACTATACGCCCAGTGAAGGCAAGCCACTTCTGCTATTTCTGACTGGAGAAGAATATCTGGGTGATATCGACCAGCTACGTTCCGTAGGTCCCTGTGGACAGGTCGAGTCAGGCATGTCCTTTGATTATTTCATCGCTGCCCCACAATTACCTGGTGATGTGCTCTGGGATACAGAGGCGCTATTGGCTCTTATTGATCACATCCAAGGCTCCTATCACCTGGATGAAAGCCAAACCTGGCTTACGGGTCTCGGTGATCGCGGTGGCTGGGGTGCCTGGGAGCTGGCACTTTTACACCACGATAGGTTTAACAAATTTGCCCCGGTAGCCTCATCACCTGGAACCAATGTTTGGCAAGCCCATGATCTTTCTATCAGGATTTATCATGGAGCCCAGGATGATATCGTTCCAGTGGAAGATGCTGAAGTCATGTTCTACGAATTGAACTGGGATGATGTGGATGTTGAATTAACCATTTTTGACGATCTTGGTCATGACATTGGTGACACGGTGTACTCCGACCCAGGGTTTTACACCTGGGTGAGTGGAGAAGAACCCAGCTATGGGACTGGCTCACCCAATCCCCACTATAGAAGCATGACCGAGGAGATCGGCAAAAGCTTAGATGATGACTATCTACTTTACCTGCCCGTTGGTTATGATGAAAGTATCCATGACTGGCCCCTGCTTATCTATCTCCACGGATCAGGATCAGCTATAGGGGATCTTGACGCCATCCGTGATGGAGGACCTCCTCAACGATACGAAGAGGGGATGGATAGTGACTTCATTCTACTTTGCCCTCAATTGCATGCGGATGTACACTGGGATGTGGATCGAATTGACGCCTTAGTTGAGGAGACCATGAACACCTACCAGGTTGACAGGACCAGAGTCTACCTGACAGGTTTGAGTCGTGGTGGGTTTGGTGCCTGGGAATATGGTGTGCGCTATCCCAATAAATTCGCAGCGATTATTCCAATCTCAGCCCGTGATGTGGCTGGCGTCGAAAAATTGGCTAGTAACACGGTTTGGATCTTTCATGGCGATCAGGATACAGGCGTCCCGTGGCAGGGTTCACAGTTTGCTTACAATCGATTAAATGCGCTTGACGCTGATGTTCATTTAACGCTTTATGCAGGTGTCGGACATTGGGCCTGGGAGCCAGCCTATGCTACAGCGGGTCTATGGGTCTGGATGCTGAGCCAGCAGAATGAAACTGTCACAATCTCTCAGAATGCTAATATTTCCCCAGATCAGATGCAAGTGGCACAGAATTTCCCCAATCCTTTCAATCCCAGTACTCGCATCCAGTACAACATTGCTGAACCTTCCCTCGTGTCCCTTCAGATATTTAATATCAATGGACAACTAATCAAAACAATGAAAGCACAGGATCAGGTTGCAGGGAGCTACACAATTCTGTGGGCTGGAGACACAGATTTTGGAGACATTGCCCCTGCAGGCGTTTATTTTGCGAGGATCGAAGCAGGACTGCTAAGTCAAACGATCAAAATGACACTATTGAAATAATAGGTACCCAAGTTTAAAAGGACTGAATCCATTGAAAAAACCTATAGATCACTCATCATCTGAAGCCCCAAACATTCAGGTTGACTCATATGTACAACCTCATACTTTGCCTATTCATTTGCCCACACCTGGAAGTGCGCCCTCATGGCCGTTCCAGAAAATTGGTCAATGGCGCATAGATATCAACCAACATGCAGAAACCTGGCGGCAGGGAATGAAGGTATGGCGAGCCGAACATCTGAAACGCTTGGCTTATGATGATTCCGAGTATCGGCGTCCTGAATTACTCTGGTCCCAGAGCAACTATGTCCATGCCCAGATGATGGTAGAGGATCGCTATTTTTATGACCCTGAAAAGGGTGAATATACAGTTGATAAATACCTGGATGATCTTGAAGAACGTTTTGGTGGTCTGGATAGTGTTCTGTTGTGGTATATCTATCCAAATATCGGACTAGATGATAGAAATCAGATCGACCTTGCCAGTGACCTTCCTGGTGGAATAGAAGGACTGAAAAAGGTGGTGAAGGATTTTCAGAGACGCGGAGTCAAAGTATTTCTTCCAACCATGCCCTGGGACAATGGTACCAGGGATTCAGGGGTTGAAGATCATATGGAAATCACCAAACTGGCAGCTGATGTGGGTGCTGATGGTATTAATGGTGATACCTACTATTCAGTTCCCAGAGGTTTCAGGGATGCTTCAGATGCGACCGGACATCCCGTTGTTTTGCAGCCAGAGACCTGGCCTATTAGTGATGATGCCATCATGTGGAACAATCAGACCTGGGGCAAGGCTTCTACCAGTTTTATTCCTGCAGTGAGTAAACTTAAATGGCTGGAGCCACGTCATCTGACCAATGTGGAAAATCGATGGGCAAGAGACCGCACGGATGATTTTCACTACATCTTTTTCAATGGTCATGGCTATAACGCCTGGGAAAATATCTGGGGGATTTGGAATCAATTCACCCCTCGGGCTGGGGAGACCTTACGGCGGATCTCAACTATCTTTCGTCATTTTAACCCTCTCCTGATCAGTCCCGACTGGGAACCTTATTTCCCCACTTTCGATCGGGGTGTTTTCGCTAGCAAATTTCCAGGTGAGGGGCGTTGCCTCTGGACTATTGTCAACAGGAATGAGTACACGGTTCCAGGAGATCAAATAGCCATCGATTATCATGAAAATGCTAGCTATTTTGATGTTTGGAACGGTACTCAATTGCATCCTCGCATTGAGAATGACCAGGCCATCATCTCACTTGATATGGAGAAGCAGGGTTTTGGTGCCATTTTACGTTTGGACAATCAGGAAGATGCTGGGATACAGGAATTCCTAAAGACGATAGCACAGATATCCCAAAAACCACTTCAAGCATACTCCAATATCTGGAAATCTATTCCCCAGAAGCTTGTTGATATCAAGTCAACTCCTGAACAGGAAAATGCGCCTGAAGGTATGGTTCATATCCCATCAGGTAGCTACGATTTTCAGGTGAATGGGATTGAGATTGAGGGCTATCTTTGGGATGGTGTTGATGTTCAATATCCCTGGGAAGACACACCTCGTCGGTTTCACCGTAAACACATGGATATGAAAGCCTTCTGCATAGATCAATTTCCTGTGACCCATGCGAATTTCCAGGTGTTTCTTCAAGCATCTGGCTATCATCCAGAAGATGATCATAATTTCCTCTTGGACTGGGTTGATGGCAAACCTCAACTGGGCTGGGAGAATAGACCGGTCACCTGGGTTTCCCTGGAAGATGCCCGTGCCTATGCTCGCTGGGCCGGCAAACGCCTACCACATGAGTGGGAATGGCAGTACGCCGCTCAAGGGAATGATGGTCGTTTATTTCCCTGGGGGAATAGCTGGGATGATAAAGCGGTTCCCCAGATTAATACTTCAAGAGCTCATCTTCCTCTGGCAAATGTGAATGCACACCCGACTGGCGCAAGTCCCTTTGGTGTGATGGATCTGGTGGGAAATGTTTGGCAATGGACTGATGAGTACGAAGATGAGCACACGCGGACAGCCATTTTGCGAGGAGGGTGTTCTTACCAGCCCCAAACATCACACTGGTATTTCCCACAAGCATATCGATTGGATCAGCACGGGAAGTATCTCTTGATGGCACCGTGTAAGGATCGCGCAGGCCTCCTGGGTTTTCGTTGTGCCATGGATATGAAATCTGAGTAAATCACAAACCTAAGTGATATTTTTCGAACTGAATCTAGTCGATGGGAGTGTTCGACTGACAAGGTTCGATATTCTGTGGAGGACCACCTACATGGGGACTTCACGGGTGGCTCTCTTAACGGATTAACTATTAAAATGTTGTTTATGTAATGTGTCATGCCAATAAAAAACCATGGTCATTTGAGAAAACAATTGAGGATAGATAAATGCGAAAAAGTAGTATGGCCATCTTGGGAATTATCCTGCTTACAACTCTGCCACTTGCGGCAAATGAACTCGTCAATGGACCCTATTTGCAGGATGCTCAGCCCACAGAAATAACCATTATGTGGGAGACGAAAACGGCAACATTGGGTAAAGTTCGTTATGGTACAAATCCTAGGCTACTTACCCAATCAATCAGTGAGAAAACAGCTCGGGCCCTCCATCAGGTTAGACTGGAGAATCTAGAACCCAGGCAGACCTACTATTATCGTTGTAGTTGGAAAGGTGGAAAAACAACTCGGGGTCAATTCCGTACAGCTCCAGCTGATAATTTAACCCCTCTGCGTTTTGCAGTGTTTGGAGATTCACGAAGTGATCCAGACATGTCCAGAAAAATATCTGACATGATTGTTGACACAGACCCAGATATCATACTTCATACCGGTGATTTGGTTTCTATGGGCAAAAATCTACCAGAATGGAAAACCTTCGTTTTTGACCCCCTACAGAAGCTCTTACAAAACTATCCATTTTATCCTGTACTTGGCAACCATGAGCAGGAAGCCACTCATTACTATAACTATTTCCCCCTGCATAATCAAAACCCCTGGTGGTCTGTAGACTATGGCTCTGTACATATTATTGGTTTGGATACCAATATTCCAACAGACAAGAATTCTGAGCAATATCGGTTCCTGGTAAATGAACTGAAAAATAATACAAAGCCATGGACCATTGTCATTTTTCATCATCCACTATTTCATAGCCATCCCTCTCGGGCAGTAAATGAATCTCGCTATATTTGGCAGCCTCTGTTTATGGAGTACGGTGTTGATCTGGCGTTAACCGGGCATGATCATTATTATCAGCGAACATTTCCTATTGGTCGAATGTCTGAGAAACAGCGTGGGGTTGTGCACTTTACAATTGCCGGGGCCGGGGCATCTCTTTACCCTACTACCCCTCAATCATACTCGGCTTATGATCGTAGCTTGTACCATTTTCTGATGATTGATGTGACAGAAGAGGAACTCGAGATACGGGCGATCAATGAGGATGGGCAGGTATTTGATGCAATAATTATCAATAAAAACCAGGACTATTCTTCTGCAAATTTCGTGGAATACGGCATGTTTGAACTTGAACAAAGTCTTAAGAACAAATTAGGTCAATTTTCTCCCAGCAAGAATAAAGATGGTGTTTTATTCTTTGATACAACATTCACCATCGAAACAGAATTCTTCTTGCCAGTCTCCGGTGAATATAGCTGGCAGGTGTCCGATAACTGGGAATTGGAGAAAAAGAGTAGTAATTTTGCAGTGAAACCAGGTGGAATAATTCAAGTAAATTTCAAAGGTCAAGTAGATAAAAGACATTTTATGCCAGCCCCTGAACTCAGACTGCATCTGGCAGCCGACAACTCAAATCGCAATATAAGTAATCGTAAACCATACCAAAAATATATCGGATTTCGTAATCAAGATTTAATCCTTTCGGTTGAAGATGCCGTATTTAAAAAGGCGATTTCATCATCTTCTGGAGACCTAACTCCTCTATTTTCCTTCCTCGATTACTATCCCGATAGCAAATATGCGTATGAGGCAATAATCACATTGGGAACTCAAATGTTGCATACTGGGGATGAACGTATTCTTTCGAATTTTAGTGAATTCTTGAAAGATAATCCCAGCGATATCAACAAATTTCAAATCTACCCTTTCTTTTTTCTTTCGGATAATTTTTCAGCCCTGAGTGAGTGGATAACTATTATTGGGCGTCTTCCATCAGAGCAGCTTACTTTTGAGCCCAATCTTATCTGCCAGCTCACTGAGTTGGAGATATTTAATTCCCAGATTATTGAAAAATGGCATCTAATCGGTCCTTTCGCTGTTTCAGAGGGGTCGGGACTTTCAACAATATATCCACCAGAAGTCGAATTGAATTTTACGGAAGTTTATGAAGGCAGTTTAGAACAAGCAAATAGGTGGATAGAATATCAGTCAAATGGTAATCCCATTGATTTTTATGAAGTGCTAGCGGCTTCTGAGTATTCAACAAGAGCTGTAGTAGCCTATGCCCATACAACAGTGACCGCTACTAAAGATGGTGAATTAATCCTGTTGTTGGGAAGTGACGACGATCCTGTCGTATGGATGAATGGTGATGAAGTACATCGGAAAAAGGGTAGTCGAGGATTACACCTCTGCCAGGATATAATAATGGTTCCCGTACAAAAAGGAAAAAACGACATTCTCATAAAAGTGGTTCAGCGTAGTGGTGGCTGGGCATTGGATTTACGCATATCAGATTGGCAGAGCGTTTTAGAATAAGACTCGAGGCAGTGTGGATATGAGGTATATCTCAATGTGCTGAGGGATGGAGATTTCTCAATATTTATTCGGTGATCTCCCCAAAAGCAATTGAGAATCAAACTGAATGTGGTATTTATTCCTTAGCTGGAAATTTTAATTGATCGAGCCAAAGAGATATTTGCTGGTGCACATTCTAATTATTGAAAGGCGGCTGTCATGGCTCAAGTAACCCTTAAAAAACTCGATAAATCCTATGGTGACACGCAGATCCTGCATGGAATCGATCTCAAGATAGAAAATGGTGAATTCGCCGTTCTGGTGGGACCCTCCGGTTGTGGAAAGTCTACAACTCTGCGCATCATTGCCGGGTTGGAAGAAGCCAGTGGTGGGGATATATACATCGGCGATGAGCGAGTAAACGATGTTGAACCAAAAAATCGTGACATCGCCATGGTCTTTCAGAATTATGCGCTTTACCCTCACATGAATGTGTATGAAAATATGGCTTTTGGTCTTCGGTTGAGAAAATATTCTGACCAAGAGATCAAGGACAGGGTTGAAGAAGCGGCTGATATCCTAAGTATTCAGGATTACCTGCATAGACGACCCAAGGAACTCTCTGGAGGTCAGCGTCAACGAGTTGCTGTGGGTAGAGCTATCGTGAGGAAACCCTCTGTCTTTCTATTCGATGAGCCCCTCTCCAATCTTGATGCAAAACTGCGTGTCCAAATGCGTACAGAGATTAAAAAACTACATGCCCGCCTCAAAACGACCATGATCTATGTGACCCACGATCAAGTGGAAGCAATGACCATGGGTGACAGAATTGTTGTCATGAAAGATGGCTATATCATGCAAGCTGATGAACCTCTGAAGATCTATGATAGACCCGATAATCAATTTGTAGGAAGCTTTATTGGATCTCCTGCGATGAACTTTTTCGAAGTAAAAGTTGGAGACAATGCACTTGTAAATGAAAAATTTAGTTTACCCCTGAGTGAAATTCATAAGGAACTACTTAAGGATTATTCGGGCAAAATAATCCAAATAGGTATCCGACCAGAACATCTCAACCTGACGGAAACGCCAGCCAGCATTCCTGCACATTTAGAAGTGAGTGAATTAATGGGAAATGAATCCTATCTGTATTGTACAACAGGAATCGATACATTTATTGCTCGTGTTTCTGATAATACCCCCAGAAAAACAGGCTCCGATATCACTGTTTATACAGATTCCCAGTCCTACCATTTCTTTGACTTAGAATCTGGGGAACGAATTAATTAAAACCCCCTGATTTAGACACGACAGATTTATTTGACTTCTTTCAATACGATCTCGTAGGTTGTTCCTGCCTGACTATCAAGCATGAGATAGCCGGCCCATGGTCATAAAATATAGGGTGGGCTTTGAAACGGCACTGAAGATTCAAATATATAGGTATATGAGTCAAATATTTTGAGCCGCATCAAACCGATACAAACCTATGATCAGTGTCTCAAATTTCATATCTAAATCAATGTCTCTTTATTTGTCCTGCATGCTATATTTGATTTTAAACGATAGCTGCAAAAACCAAGTTTCATGAGCTGCCAGCGTTCGGATGTGATTGAAATATCAAAGCGTTTGACCTGGGTGTTGTCAAAGACTTCAGCAAAGTCTGGATCAGCACTTTTACTGTGAGTTGCTGTGGTCCAATCCGTCAATTCAAAATCAGTGTCCTCAATAGAAACTGTGGGTTTGGTCGTGCTATCGTCACAGGCACTCAACAGAAATAGTGCGCTTAATAAAGTCATCATGATCAAATGTTTCATAGTATGTGCTCCAATGGTAGTGTTACTGGATGGTCCGGACTGCCCGGGCAAAGTTGAGAATACGAATGGCATCACCTTGGGGGCCATGTCCTGTGGGGTAGTCTCCTGGATCGCCTGTCTTGGGATCACTACGCTGAGCACCTGCTCCGTGAACATCTACCCAGTTATCCATATATCCCATTGCTCGACCAAAGCTTACATAGGCACCTGCACTTCCAGCCCTATCTGACCAATTGCTGTGAGTCGTGCTGCTCCAATAGCAGCCATAATCAGATGCACCTGCTTCATTGGTGATCTCAGTTGCGTTGAAATTTGGATCAATAGCTGCGGAACCAGTTGTTCCAGGTGAACGTGTGTAATCGAGGATACTCTGGAGTTCCTTGGCATCGGGCAAGCGCCAATCGGTATAACCAGCAGCTTCCAGGTTCTCAGAATAGCTCAAGGCGTCTTCCCAATTCATACCGTCCTGGGTGTCATCCTGCATCCACATGAGACCTGTTGAAGCATCTGTGATAGTGCCATCGCTATTGTCAGTGAATTCATTGACACCGTATGTATCATTGCCGCGGACATAGGTCACGAAGAATGTCTTATCAACAGCAGGACCGAATGGCATTTGCAGTCCGTAACCTTTGATTCGGCCGTCAGCGAAGTTGACACCAAAGAGCAATTCGCCATCTACATACATGTTTGAACTGGCATATTGTGAATCGATGATGCGCTCGCCGGCATCGGTGTCACCATAGGCGAAATCGAAGGTTTCGGTATCGATGAAGGGAACCAGTCCATCGGTCGATGATCCTTCATAACCACTGGGATCAACACCACTGAACACGATCAATGAATACTGCTCCTTGATGGTAGGCAAACGCCAGTCACCATAGCCACCCAGGTTAAAATCTGCAGCTCCAGCAACTGCGTCATCGTAGGATGATTTGTCCTCAGCGTCAATGTCGCCATCTTCATCAGTATCGGGGCTTTGCTGCCACATCAGTCCGGTGATCATATCAGTGATAGTGCCATCTCCGTTGTCCACATAGTTGGTTTCGTTGCCAGAGTACTGTGCATCCTGACCATAGAATGCTGCTCCTGTGGCAGGTGCGGTGATTTCGTTTTGGTTACCATAGTAGATAGTTTGGTTGGTGCTGACAATGGGATAGCCACTGATATCTGGCAGGTTGTCAGCGGTGGTATCTTCTGCTGATGTTGAGTCTTTACAACCCATCAACAGGAAGAGACTTAGGGTTACGATGATTAGATATTTCATTAGATATTTCCTTCTAAATAGAATGATTATGGACGCGTTCTTTTTTGCTGAGGCGGCCGATGGTTCTTTTGTCGCGATTCGAATTTTTTAACCTGCTTCTTATTGAGAAGTGCTTTCACCTGGGCATCGAAATCAGATTTCAAGGTTTCCATGGCCTGGCGATTGTCTTTCTGGAATGCTTTTTCTACATCCATGACCTTCTGAGCTTCATCAAAGTGAGCAAAATAGAGCGCAGAGATTTGTGTTGTCTGGGAGGCTGTGAGTGTCAGGGTCTGCTCGACTACTGCAACCATCTCAGTTATCTGTGCCTGGGCTGGAAGGGCGGGTGGACCCTGATTTCGTTGTCCTCTCCGTCCTGGTTGTGCCAGAATTGAGGTGGTGATGATAAATAAGCTTAGCGTAAGTAATAATCTTCTTTTGATGGTTGTCATATTCATTCTGGTCTCCTTTAGACCTCTTCGGGCCAGTTGCGTTCTGATTATTGAGACGTCTTAGCAGGTGAAACCTTGCACTATTATTTTTCTTTGTTTGGGGCACAAGGTTTGAAAAAAAATGACGTCAAAGGCAATGCAGGACCAGTTTTGAATATTAAAATGATATTGTTTCAGACATCTAGAACGACGCTATATTAGCAAAATCAGGATACTGAGTGAATAATAGAAGAACAATATCTGAAGCAGCTGAATTCCGCAAGGTCGTGCAAGAACACCAGGCGCGGGTTTATAGTACCTGTTATCGATTTTTGAGATCCCGAGAAGATGCACAGGATGTTTCCCAAGAAGTGTTTATCCAGGTGTATACATCTCTCGATGATTTTAGGGGTGACTCACAACTCTCCACCTGGATCTATCGCATTGCTGTGACCAGAAGTCTGGATCTGATCAGGAAGCAGAATCGTAAACGTAGGTTGGGATCAGTAAAATCCATCCTATCAATCGGCAGTGATGAGGGTGAGGTGGATGTCCCCGGTGAGTCGACACCGGAAGGGGATCTGTTGGATAGTGAGCGGAATCGAATCCTGAGTTGGGCCGTGGCAAAATTGCCAGAGAATCAGCGAGTAGCCATCACGCTGACACACTACGAGGAATATAGCAATCAGGAAGTCGCCGATATCATGGACACCTCTGTGTCCGCAATTGAAGGATTGCTTCATAGAGGGCGAAAAAAATTAAAAAAACACCTTACAGGTTATTATAGCCTTTGAGGTCATTGATAATGAGTTTGACAGAATATTGAGGAAGCTATGAAGAAACGTAACCACGCTGAAATTCAGGAGCAGGTGGACTCGACCCTGGAGTCATTTCATACCGATGAACCACCTGAAATGGATCCCTGGTTTTATGATCGCCTGACAAATCGTATCAAACACGAACAGACCGGCGAGGTACAATTCTCAAATACGTGGTGGAACCATGTGCTGAAACCAGGTATGCTGGTCGGTCTTGTGGCACTGAATGTTGTGATGATAATCTGGATTGCTACCCCAACCGAAAGTGCAATTTTGGGACAGACGAGTTCTATCGAAAATCTGACCACACAATACGGTCTAAATTTCGCTGACACCTATCTTTTAAGCGATATTGGGGAGTAAGAAGATGCTGGATATGATTAAACAAAAAAGAATGCTGCAGCTCACCATCGCTTTGCTGGTTATTCTAAACCTGACGCTGATCATCTTTATGATAATGAATAAACCACCACGGCAGGATGCAGGAACTCCACAGGTGGGGTTGGAATTATTTCTACAGACTGAACTGGAACTATCAGAAGGTCAGATGGAAACCCTTCATAATATTAGAAAGCAGCACTTTGACAATGCACGGCCCCTATTGCAATCTCTAGCAGATTCTCTGGAGACCTTGCTTGCTGAGGCATTCAAGCCAGTTTCTGATTCATCACGTGTGAATGAGTTGACTCGTAATATCTCGGATATTCATATTCATATGGACCTGGCGTTGTACAGCCATTTTGCCCAGCTCAACGCCCTCTGTACTCCTGAGCAACAGGATAGGCTGAAAGATTTAGCCGGAAAATTGATGCCAGGGAACGCTCAACCACCACCTCCTGACGGTCAAGGTCCAGAAGGACGACCTCCTCATCCAGATGAACGGGCACAGGACGGACGACCCCCACCACCTGGGCAGGGTCGTGGAGCTCCACCGCCCCGGGACAGATAATTTTCCAATTTGATTACTCTGCAAATTTGTAGAGAATCAAATTCTCTCGACTTCTGCCAACGGGCCCTCAAGATCCATAAGTTCAATAGTCAAGAAGCTGAAGGGTAGAAGCTCCCGAAGACTCCAGCAGGAATTCCCTGAATTGAGGAAAAGATATTGGGGCCAACATTTCTGGGCAATAGGCTATGGATGTTGGAGCACAGGGAATATCACAGATGAGATGGTAAATGAGTATTTGGAGCATCATCGAAAACCAGAAGAGAGTAAGGATGAGAATTTTATCATTGAATAAATTAATGACTTTTAGTCATCACCACAACCTATGCACTTTCAGTGCATAGTGGTTGAGTTTATGCCTCTTCACCTCGTGGGTGTGTTTAAATTGTTTTTTAAGTCATTACAATTTAATACACTTACGGGGTTTTTTGTTATCCTATATCGGATTCAGGGCCTATATCGGTATACCCAAATATCACCCTCCAGACTAAATAATTGATAATTAACAGATTGAAAATATTCTAGTTAGTCTTCATAAGTCGGGCGTCGGGAGTTCAAATCTCCCCCCTGCTACACCACTTAAGTCCTTGATAATATTATTGCCGAGGACTTTTTTATTTACACTACAATAACCTCGAAAAGTGCACTGATGTGCTCATAGTTGATCACCGTTACTCGCCGTTAAGCATAAATTGTATACGCTTTGGTATTCAGGACGTGAATTGAAAATAAGTTGTGTCTATGAAAATGGACTGATGTGACTCGTTCTGATCCTATCAATTATGGTAATTGGGTAATGGCCATGGGACATGCAACATCTGAAAAACTGGCTGGTTCCTAAGTTATGTTTAGAGTGACTTATTGACTGTAGATAAATTGGTGTTAGAGCTTCTACTTAATATGCCGGGTGATACGAGCTAGTTCTTGAATAAGTTAATTAGTGTCTGTCTTTAAACTCAATATAAAAACCGTTGAAACGGTTTATTGGCTGATAACTGTATCAGTAACCCCCGACTTAAGTCGAGGGATATTAACATCATAACTAACATATAACCGTTTTAACGGTTTAACATAAATTTGTTAAATCATGACATTATGGACAGACACTAATTAAACTTTCAATTGATATGAAGATACCTATATTTCTTGCATGATAGCTAAGAATACCCAATATTCACGTGAAATACTCCATTTTCATGATAGAAGTCTTCCTGAACCAGGATCATTGGCAGGATATGCTGCGATTATTAATGTATTAGAGCTTGAAGTTCCTATTCCAGACATAGTATCGATTATTTCAAGGAAGAATAAACGCTATGAAAAAAATGGCTGGAAGGTGTTTACACCTAAACATCAACCAGAGGATTCTTTGTATCGGCATTTGGTTATTGCTTTGAAATATGAAGGTGTGAATTTGTTGTTATTCAAGAAACTATTTCAGAAGATCGCAGAATCAGAAATTGTTGAGATGCTTCAAATTGAGCCTACTGGACAATACAGTCGTAAAATATGGTTTCTGTATGAGTGGCTGACGGATGTACTGCTAGATATACCAGACTTAAATATTAAAAATGCCGTCCCGTTAATAGATGAAAAACTGCAATATGCCATTGAAGGTGTAAGCTCACCCCGTCACAGGATAATAAATAACCTTCCTGGAACGAATAGCTTTTGCCCATTGATAAGGAAAACTGAGAAACTTCAATCCTTCATAGAATCAAATTTGGCTGGCAGGAAGAATGATTACTTACAACGTATTCACAAAGATGTATTGCAGCGCGCCTCAGCATTTCTTTTGCTAAAAGACTCAAAAGCTTCATTTACAATTGAGGGTGAAAGTCCGGGAAACAAGCGAGCATTGCGTTGGGGTGAGGCTATTGGTCAAGCTGGTTCCAAATCACTTGATAAGGAAGAATTTCTACGGCTACAACAGTTAGTAATAGAAAATAGTCGGTTTACATCAATGGGCTTTCGCAAGGAGGGTGGCTTTGTTGGAACCCATGATCGTTTGACAGGAGAGCCAATCCCCGATCATATCTCAGCGAGATGGCAAGATGTCGAATCTTTACTCGATGGTCTAATTTACACGAATCAGATAATTCGGAACTCAGAGTATGATCCTGTCCTGGCTGCTTCAAGTATAGCTTTCGGGTTTGTGTTTATTCACCCATTTGTTGATGGCAATGGTCGACTACACCGTTATCTAATCCACCATATTTTGGCCAAGCTGAATTTTGCTCAACAGGGGATTGTATTCCCCGTATCAGCGTCGATTTTAGATCGAATTGCTGATTATCAACAAGTTCTAGAATCATACTCACGACCCCTACTTGAGTTCATTGAATGGAAAGCTACATCCGAGAATAATGTTGAAGTGCTTAATGATACTGCTGATTATTATCGCTACTTTGATGCAACCAAACAGGCTGAATTCTTGTACGCCTGTGTCCAGGATACGGTAGATACCATTATACCCAATGAGGTTGATTACTTAAATCATTACGATGAGATGAAACGGTTCTTAGATAATAATTATGAGATGCCTGATAGAACTGTTGCACTCCTCGTGCGCTTTTTAGAGCAAAATGGCGGGATGTTATCAAAAAGGGCAAGGTCGAACGAATTTGAGGAATTATCAAATGATGAAGTCACTGATATAGAAAATCTGTATCAGGAGATCTTCGGAATTATCAAATAGTTAGTCGCCCGGCTAATTGTATATCATTATCTGTATACAAGAAATCCATCATCTGCTGTAATCCCTGCTGAGTAATGAATTGTAGAGGCTGGCACCCGGCTACAGACATCGGGCGTCGGGAGTTCAAAACTCCCCTACGGCAATCTCAAAAAGTGCACTGACGTGCTCACCTTTAATCACCACTAAGCATAAATTGTATACGCACAGGCATATATTTGATCAGATCTATACTATTCT